>SDBU01001832.1_pt1 | contig 29328 bp, 67 predicted proteins | sample 2277071 | NCBI WGS metagenome assembly SDBU01 (sample SAMN10397929, study PRJNA504765) | marine sediment metagenome | isolation source: marine sediment core GS08_GC12, 126 cmbsf | place: Arctic Ocean: Gakkel Ridge, Loki's castle | collected 2008 | reverse complement strand
AAAACATCCTGAAGAGGTTTTTTCCATACGAAGTGTGGGAAAATCCTTTTGGTATAGGATAAAACCACAGAGGTTTTAGCCGTGTTTTCACCCAAAGAATATGAAACTAACAAAAGAAGAAACATTCCTCACAGAAGAAGAACAAAGAGAGGAAGAAGAAGAATGAGTATAAAAATAAAACTAGCAGAACAGTTCGTTCCAGGAAACATAAAGAACTTTCTACAAATCTGCAAGATATATTATTACCCACCTGAACAGAACTTCCCATTAGACAAGGTATGGATATACTTTGATGGAGAAGAAAACAAGCAGCCAAGAAGAATAAGATCACTTTGCTTTCAAAACCCAGAGAACCACAAGAAGTTCATTATAAATAACATCTATGCACATATCTATCAATTATTAAAAAGGGCAGAATATCAAAATGCACTATCAAATCATATACCCAAAAGAAAATACCAAGAAGCACTTTTAAATGATTTATTAACAAAAATAAGGCCAGAGATACAAAAGAGATTCGAGGAGGAACAAAATGAACAAACAACAAGTAGATGAGTTTCTAAGATTGGATATGCAGATAAGCCAGGAGTATGATGCTATAAGAAATAATGGAAACAAACAATGGAAATTAAAGAATGAGATATTAAAGTTAGGCCAGGAGAGTACAAGGAAAGAAAAGAAGATCATAGATTTGAAGAAGCAGCAGTACAGACTAAAAGGCAGAGCTTGGATAAAATCAGAAGTTAAGGAGGAATCAAGCTAACGGAGTTTACCAACCTCATTAGAGGCCCACCAATAATTCTTGGATTAACCCCCGAGTTTAGTGGGTGGGCCTTATATTCAACAAACAGTTAAAATACGTATGAGTACATAGAGGTGAATTAACAAATGAATAAACAAAATAAAGAATCTTGGTGGTTAGTTGGATTTATAGCACAAGTATTTCTTTATTGGTCATATTTATACTTCAAAAAATTAAACATAGCAATCTTTTTATTTACCTATATGAGCTATATAGTATTTGCTATGATTTGTTATGGGATTGGTAAAAGAAACAGATTGAGTAAAACTCGTAAAGATGCTACAAAACGAACTAAGGGGGAATGAAGATGGAAGAAGAAGAAAAGAACGGAAAAAGATTTGCTTTAAAGATGGGGAGCATGATAATCTCAGGGATTTTGGGATTAACTGCATTAATAGGTATTTTTTGGGGAAAGCCAGAATTAATTACTATAGGAATAACTACTGTGGTAGTATTAGTTTTTGCAGTAATAATGATTGGAAATACCTATTAACATGAGATGAGGTATTAATAATGAAAGAAGAAACAGAAGAAGAGATTAGGATTTATCAATTCAATGAAGGAAGATTAAACGCAGACAAGAAATGGATTGATGGAATAAATGAAAGAATAAGAGAACTAGAAATAAAAGTAGGAATCCCAGAGCTAAAGAGAGCTAGAGATAACATAAGATATAGGTGGAGGAATGATGAAGAACCACCCCCAAAGGTAGCTTTTACTAGAAAGATACCAAAGAAAAGGAAAACTCGTAAATGATTAAAATGACGAAGGAAAAGGAACTTTGTTTCAGATATGAAATGCAATGTAGATTATATAGATTTGGCTTTTGGGTTTTTATGGCTGTTTGCATTGGTCTTTTAATAACTATTGGAAATTTAACAAGGTATTGTTAATTCAACTTAGACCGAGAAAATGAATTACATAAAATATGTTTGGAAAACGGACTTGAGAAAATTAACTAGAAAAGACAAGATAATAGGTTATGTCCTTTATTTGTTACCTATAATACTATTCTTACTTATGGCTTATTGGACTGCAAGATATATCAATGAAGTTAGTGTGTGGGTTGTATTTGGCTTTTTCATAGGGTGGTGGTTTTTAAGATTTATTCAGGTTTTAGAATATGGAGAAAAGAAACTCGCATAAGAACAAATAAACGTATTAAGGAGGTAAAATAAAATGGATGAAACATTAACAAAACAACAAATAAATGAAGAGGAACAATTAAGGGAGAAAATTGTATCAAAAGCAATCAAAAGAAATAAAGAACGTAATAGAGAGATATTTTGTGGATAAATACTTAATGGGTAAGAAGATGAACAAAAGCGATACAGGTAATATTTTAAGGTCATTAGGACTAAGGTCTGAACCATTTAAAAGACTAACAGAATTAAAAGAATATTTGGGTTTATCTTCTGATACAGAAACAATAAGGTTTTGTTTAACATTTACTTATAGAAAGATAATAGAAATTGATAAAGATAAAGAATTACACAAATGAGTCAAATGAGGTATTAAGGAAGAAAAATGGCAAAATTATACAAACAATGCAAGAATTGTAAAGAAGAGTTTGAGGCTAATAAGAATAGTTTAGATATATGTCCTAAATGTGATAAATACCTAAGAACTTGTAATGAGTGTGGTTGTGAATGTATCTCTTGTAGATGCACAACTTATGGGGGTTGTAATAGTTGTGGGTGTGGGAGAAGTTAAGATGAAAGGAAACAACGGAAAAGGGAATAATCCATCAAGAGATGGATGGGAAACACCACAATGGTTATTTGATAAGTTAAATAATCAATATGGTTTTGAGTTTGATTGTTGTGCAAACAAGAGAAATAATAAATGTTTAATATACTGTAACGATTTTCATAAAGCAAGAACAAAAATAACTTTAGTTTCTTGGATGAATCCTCCATTTAGTAAAGCTAGTATAATGTTTAAGCAATTCTTTAAATTTGTTAAACGTGGTGTTGCTATTTACCGTTGTGATAACATGGAAACTAAAATATGGCAAGAAAAGATCTTTCCTAATGCTTCATGGGTATTTATCCCAAATAAGAGGATAGCCTATGAAGGTCAAGATGGTAAAGGTGCAAGATTCCCTAGTGCTTTAATAGGATTAAATGTTGATCCACCAAAGGAACTAGAAGGAACTTTGCTAATACCTAAACGTGAGTGAGGTGAGTTAAAGATGATACCAAAAAACTATGAAACAGATAAACAAGCGTGGGAATCTATGCTTGAAGAAAATAATCTAAAAGAAGATGAAGCTTTGGAGATGATTGACAATGCCAAATAAATGTCCAGATTGTGGGGAAGCACTAAGACTCGTTAAGGGTTGTGGTGAAATTTGTGATTATTGTGGGTTTGCTGTAGGAGTTGATGTTGAATGAAACAATATACAAATTGTGAATTAAGATGAAAGAACCAGAATATCATTCAGAATTTTATAACAAAATGGATGAGATAGAACAATGGATTAGATTAACTGATGGTTGTTATAGAGATTGCTGGAATTGTTATTGTCCTAAAGAAGTGATTAGTTATCCAATGCCCAAGATTGAACGTAACAAAGTAGTATTTTTAGATATGAATTTTTTACACGCAAGACTGTATCCACTCCATACGGTTAGATCATTAGGCAAAACAAAGGTCAATAAAAGGGTAGTTTATTATGATTTTCAATGTGGATTAGACTTTACTTTATTAACTGAAGAATTAGCTATCGCCTTAAAGAAAGGTAGATTTGGAAGATTTAACAATAAAAGAAACTATACCAATGGTTTAAGGATAGCCTGGGATAGAGGCATAGATGAGAAAGAAGTATTCACTAAAGCTATTAAGCTGCTTAAAGGAGTAGGATACAAACAAATTCAGATATTTATGCTAGTTAATGGTAAAGTCTCTTTTGATGAGTGTGTTAAGAAACTTATAGTACTAATGAAATTAAGAGTAGAAATAGGGGATTGTTGGTATGACAATCAAAAGAGAGGATCTATTAAACCTATTTACTGGATTCAAGAACAATGCGATTTATTTGGTAAGCTATGTAGATGTCATAATGTAGCTATAAAGCAAAGGCAGTATGAAGCTATGGATTATCTATATAGTTTAATACATGATCGTGATACAGAATGAAGAAGCAAAAAACATGGCAAGATAATGTAAAAGATGCTATTTGGCAATTAACTTCATCAGCAAGTAATTTAAAAGGTCTTAATGGTTATGAGGACATTATGGATGATATTATTATTTTGAGAAATAAGTTACAAAAGAAGTTTAATTCATAGAAGCGAGGATGGAGGTATTAAACGATGAAAACTATAAGATTTAAATCAAATCAAGACAACTGGAAGAAGGAGTATCTAGGATTAAAGAGGAACACAGTTAGAAGATTTACTATAAATAAAGATGATATAAGGCAGGAAGTTTTAGATAACTTTATTGATGCTTTATGGACATCTATTAACATTGAAATAGAGAATACTTTAACTAAGGAAACTTTTATTAGACAAGTAACAGATGTTACAAAATGGCATGATTTTTACATAATATCATGGTAATTCAACAAATGCGAGAAATACGATGAAAGAATCAACAAAACCATTATTATTGGCATTAATTTTATTAGTGCTATTGATATGGGTAGGTATATGGTATGAATATAATCGTGATAAATGCCCATCAATAGATGCAGAAACATTACATTGGGCTTATTGTGACCATATGGGTTATGAAAGGGTAGCTAATGAATCTGGATTATTTTGCATATTTGATGATGGTAGTTCCTGTGATACTTGGGAGTTCTTTTATTCAAGGTGTGGAGAAGACAAAGTTAGAGATATTGCACCAAGAAAGAAATGTGAATCAATTTATATATATTTTGAAGGATGTGAAGAAGGACTAGTTCCATCAGAACAGAAATATCTATTGGAACAGCCACATTGTAAGTAAAATACGGTTTAATAAGAAAAGATGATGAAAGAAAACCATATATATCAAGGTTCAGCATTGGAAGTATTAAAGACATTTCCAGATGAATCTATAGATTGCTGCATGACTTCCCCACCATATTGGAATTTAAGAGATTATGGGGTGGAAGGGCAGATAGGCTTAGAACCAACTTTTAAGTTGTATATAACCAATCTATGCAGCATATTTGATGAAGTTAAAAGGGTTCTTAAGCCCCAAGGGTCCTGTTGGATAAATCTAGGAGATAGTTATTCTACTCAAAGTGGGGGGATGGCCCAAGGTAAATATGGGAAATTAGGAACTAATGTTATGGACGGCCAGAAGATAAAGCAACCAAAGACAGAATTAAAAGACAAGTGTTTATGTATGATTCCTGAAAGGTTTGCCATTAAAATGATAAATAATGGATGGATACTAAGAAATCAGATAATATGGAGAAAACCCAATGCTATGCCTTCAAGCAGCGTGGACCGCTTTACAGTTGATTTTGAGAAGGTATTTTTCTTTGTTAAGGAAACTAAGTATCATTTTAAGCAGCAACTAGAACCTATACAGAACAGCACTATATCAAGAGTAAGGTATCCTAGATGTAACGAAGATAGTAAGGGAGCCTCTGGAAATTATGGCATATCTGCGACAGAATACGGAGATTATTCAAATGGAAGGAATATGCGGACCACATGGGATATATCATTAAAACCCTTTGGAGAAGCCCATTTTGCTACATATCCTGAGAAATTGGTAGAAACACCATTAAAGTCTGGATGTCCAGAAGAAGGAATAGTATTGGACCCTTTCTTTGGAGCTGGAACTACTGGATTAGTAGCTCTAAAGCAAAACAAGAAATTCATAGGTATAGAACTCAATCCTGAATATATTGAGATAGCAAATAAAAGGTTGAAGCCTCACCTAGAACAAACAAGGCTTAATACCGCTTACTGAAAATGAGTGAAGAAGATATTAAACAAAGGGAATGGTATTTTTGGTTAGTTGAACATCTAATACATCAATCCCACAGTAAGGGTAATAAGTTGCACAAATAGGGTAATTAATTGCAACAAATGAGGTAAGAACAATGGATAAAGAAATGAATTTGATACAAAAAGAGATTAATCAACTAGAATTTGAAATCAATGATAAGAAGATTAGAGTGGAAACTCTTAAAAATATAATTAAGAGATTATCTTAATACCAAGAAACCACCAAAAACGAGGTAAAGAATGAAAATAAAAAAAAGATTCGTAAAAATTGCAAACCAATTTACAGACGAAGCAAAGAGAAATTGGGTTTACAAACCTTACGGAAAGAACCCACGTTCAATGAGTGTTATACAATTAGAAGCAAGGAATGATACAGAGTTAAGTACAAAGTTACTAAAAGAAATGCTAAATACTGCTAAGGAGGCATAAGGGTATTAAGCTATGTATTCATTTATATACTAAAAATTCAAGGGTTACAAGTCTTATACTACCTAGATTTTGATAGTAAAAATAGGAAGGTTTATATACTACCCTATCCTACTATGTTATAAGGTGATACACAATGGTTAAAACACACAAACAAATTTTAAAACAATTAAAAGGTGCAAGAGAAAGAGCAAAAAACGAAGCCCTTATCAAAGCACACAAAAAAGCAAGGAGAGCAGTTAAGAGGATTTTAAAGTCCTCTAACTGATTTTTTTGATATTTAAAATGGTTATAATTAATTTAAGAGACGGAACAAAGAAAGGGGATAGAAGATTTGCAAAATTAGAGGGAAGTGTTAGGTGTATAGAAGAACCAACAGGAAAATTTCTTTTATGTTTAAAAGTAGATATACCAAAGAATAACTCACAATTTTACATTGGTTTTGACAAATTTGATATTGAAGTTATAAAAAAATACTTTAAGGAGGATGTTTGAAATGCCAAAAATACAAATAAAATTACCAGAAGATTTAGACAAGAAGATTAAACATCATATGATAGATAATAATATTATAGATAAGCGTATAGCTATAATCCATATATTGCATAGGGCTTTAAAATGAGTGAGATAAAAGGTTATATATCTTCACAAAAAACAGTATGGTGCGGTAAATGTGTAGAATGGGAATATATAGATAATACTAAAAATGCTAGACAGCTTGGTTGGAAACTAACCAAAAAATATGGGTGGGTATGTCCTAGTTGTAATGTAAGTTCGTCAAATACAGAGAAGTTGAAGGAGGGAGAAAATGGAAATAAAAACAAGTGAGGAAATTTATAGAGAAGTTAATAAATTACCTATAGATAAGCCAGTTTTAAAGAAATGGGTTGCAGTTGATGATATTGTCAAAGAAATTGAAAAAGACTTAGAGAGATTAAAAGGATATGCTTGTGGCTATCACAAACAACTAGAAAAACAAATGCTAAATAGAATAAAGAAACTTAATTCACAATCTAACGAAAATAAGAAGGAGGCTGATTAATATGGTAACTATGTTCAAACCAAGTGCAAAAGAGAAGTTCATTGAACACGCTATGGAATATCATAAAATTAACAGAGAAGATGCTAAGAAACTTGTAAGAGCATTAGAGATGATTGAAGAAGTAAAACTTACTAGGAGAATTGATGAAGTATTCAAAGTAAAGGAAGAACCTAATTCATCATCTTCCAAAAAGACGGAGAAAGCATGAAAAGAAAAGTAACAATCATCAATAAGTCAAAGTTCAAGACTAAAGACATAGAGGAGATTACTTTAGGATTACTAGCTGGGCAATTAGCTCCAGACTTTTATTTGATATGTCAAAATACTGTTGGTTGTAATGGTATGGCATTAACCAATTTAGATAGACCAACCATTATAATATTTATTAAAGATTTAGGGCAATTTGCTGAAGTTTTTGTTCACGAACTAACACACATACAACAACACGCTAAAGATTATGCAAATGAAGATGAAGCAAAACAAAAAGAAAGAGAGGTTGTAATTAGTGGCTAATACATTAATTCCAACAAAGAAGAATGAAAGCTAAAACATATTCATTTAATTTTGATATATTAAAGGAGGAAAAGAAGATGGGAGAACCAATATGGAAAGAGATTAAATGCAAGACCTGTGGATGCCAGGATAAACCGTTGTTTATGATACAACCAGCACATAGTAGTGATGATTGCTATTGTAAAGAACACATGGAAGAAGAAAGGAAGAAGAGAGCATCCTCTTCTCCTTAATACTGATTTTCAAAATAAGAAGAACGAGGTGAGTAAACGTGGATAGTATTAAATCAGAACAAATGAATAGAATTGAGAAGAAATTAGATAAGCTAATAGCTTATGTTATTCCAGTACTAACAGATGTAACGAAATATCTAGTAGATGCAAAAAGATTAGCAAATAAAGGAAAGAAACCAAGACGGCAACCTAAGAAAAGGTTTAAGTGGTAATACGTCATAGAAGAGTTGGAGGTATTTGAAATGAAGAAAGTAATCCTTTCTTCACAAAAGAGGTGAAGAATGGATAAAGAAGAAAATAAGAAAACCGTAATGTTAGCTTTACCTAATACTAAATGGTTTAATCTTAGGCCATGGCACTTATTTCCTTATATACTTGGATTATTTACAGAAGTTTTAAAAGAGAAATATAATATAGTAATTTTAGATGCAAATATAGATAATTTAAGTTTTAACCAAGTTAAAGAAAGAATACTTAATTGCAATCCAGATTATTTTTGTATTACCTGTCTTTCATTAGAATATAATAAAGGTTTTAAAAAGATGGTATCTATAGTCAAAGATTCTTCTCCAAAAACAATCGTAATAGCAGGGGGAATATATCCTACATTACTTCCAGAACACTTTTTAGATGATGTTAATTTTGATTATATTATTATGGGGGAAGGAGAATATAGACTACCAAGATTATTGAATTACCTTGAAAATGAAATAAATTCAATAAAAGACATTGACGGTCTGGTTTATCATCATAATGGTAAAAGAATTATCCAACAGGTTAAGAATTATATAAAAGATTTAGATAAATTGCCTATGCCTAGATATGAGAACATTAATCTTAATAAATATATTAACAAAGTCAATAAGTATTCACATTATTTATATCCTAGAAAGTTACCGTATGCCTGTATTATATCTTCAAGGGGCTGCCCATTTAATTGCATTTACTGTAGTAGTAAGGCTATATCTGGTTCTACGATTAGATACCGTTCTGCGGAATCTGTATTGGCAGAGATAGATTTTTTGGTTAGTAAATATGGTGTAAAAGAGTTAATATTCTTAGATGATAACTTATATCTGGATAGGCAAAGAATTAACAAAATATTAAATGGATTGATAAAACGTAATTATGATTTAATATGGAAATCTATTAATGCAGCAACTTATGCTTTAGATAATGAACTTTTAGAACTTATGAAGGAGAGTGGTTGTTATCAGATTACTTTGGCCATTGAGTCGGGAACACAAGAAGTTCTTAAAATAATGAGGAAACCATTAAAACTTTCTAAAGTTAAGGGTATAGTGGAAAAGGCAAAGTTATTAAATTTTGAATTGACAGGATTGTTTATTATAGGTACGCCTGGAGAAACATGGCTGCAAATTAGAAAGACAATCAAGTTTGCTGAGAGTCTTGATTTGGATTACGTTTCTTTTAATATAGCAACACCATTACCTAAAACTGAACTTTATGAGATTTGTAAGAGAAATGGTTTTATACCTAATGATTTTGATTTTAGGGATTTTAGTGGTTTTGGAAGAGCAGTAATAACAACCGATGAGTTTACAGGTAGAGAACTTGAAATTTTAAGGTCATTTGAATGGGACAGAATTAATTTTAGGAATGAAGAGCAGGAAGTTAAAATTGCTAAGATGAATGGAATAACTCTGAAAGAATTACGTGAATGGAGAATTCGTACTAGGAGAGGTATTGAATAAACTAGCTCACTAAAGAGGTGATCAAAGAATTAAAATCTTAAATCATTAAGATTAAATAAATAGGGAGGCTTACTATGGAAGATAATGAAAATTTAAAATGTTTAACTAGGAAAAACGGAAGAAAGTACTCAATAAGAAGCAATAGAGATAGATTCTGGTTTCCTGGAGAATGGGATAAATTCTACAATACTTTAAAATCATTTCAGCAGCATACATTCAAATTCCAGATAAACACAGGAGCAAGAATAAACGAATCAAGGCACGTAAGAGTTGAGGATATGGATTTAGAAAGGAAAAGAATAACTCTAAGAGTAACTAAGATCAAGGCCAAGAAGAAAGAAACAACACCAAGACCTAGAATAATAGCAATCTCTTCACAGTTTGCCAAGTATCTAAAGAAGTACATAAGGGATAATAACTTACATGGCCAGGACTACACAAGGATACTTTCAACACCTGCTGCCAATATCTGCATTAAGAAGGTATGTGAAAAAGTTGGAATTAAGGATTATTATATGTTTGCTACCCATAATATTAGAAAGACACATGGGAACTATCTTAAAGCTATGGGAGTAGATGCAGGTGAGATATGCAGCAGGTTGGGCCATGACTACAACACATTCCTCAAATCCTATGCTAGTCCAGATATATTCAGTTCAGAAGAAAAGCAGAAGATAAGGGATATACTTGGGGATATATACCAAAGGAGGTTTTGAGAATGGAAAAGTATCCTAAATTAACTACTCCAGATAAATGTGCATATCCTAAAAGAGAAGATTGTAATTATGGGGAAGGATATAATAGATGTGAGTATATGAAATATAATAATTCAAAGAGTATATTTGATTCAACAAGATGGGAATGTACTTACAAAAAACAACTTAAAGAATGAAACAAAAAACAAAAAGAACATTATATATAATTTTATATGTAATGATTAGTATATTACTAATAGGCTGTTCTAAACCAGTAGAAATAGAATGTCAGAACATAACAATAGAAACAATCAAATACATAAACAGGAATGTAACAATAATAGAGAAATGCAATATAACAAATAACACAATAAAATATACCTATACAGGAACTACAAGCAGAGAACTAGAACTGATTAGAAGGATAAGCTTTTTAGAAGGCCAACAGGATAAATACTTCAATGATTCAGAGTGTAATGATAATTTAAATAAGACAGAGATTAAACTTGAAGATTGTGAAGATGAAGTATGTATGTGGAATAATAGTTGGTGTTGAAAAGAAAACAATGGATTCAAACACGGCTAAAATCCAAAAGGGATTTTATCCTATGCCAAAAGGAAAAAGGAGAACTCCGTAACTCCTTTTTCTTCTTCAGGCAGTTTTCACCCACTAAAAAAATGGAGGTTAAGATGAAAGGAAAAAAAATAAGATATATGTTAACTATTATTTATATGTTGAATCTAGTAATATTTTTTACTTTAGGAGCAGTAATGGATATGATTCCAGATTGGATTGGTATGCCTATGGTATTATTAAATGCTATGTGTTTACCCATGTACTTAATAAGATGAAAAAAGAAAGAATATTTTTAATGGCTTTGTATTCTTTTGGTATGTTTATTATTCTAACTCTTGAAGGTATATGGCAAGGTAAATTAATTGGAATATTAATGTTATTGGGAGTATGGTATGTTTATGATAATTTATTTAAGGATGTATTTAATGACAAATCATTAGGAGGTTAAGAAGATGGGATTAGAAAAAATAAAAAAAGAAATCATCAGTATAGGAACAACCATTATAATCGGTTTACCAATAGCAGTAATAGTTTATTTAGAGGTAATTGGAAAATCAATCCTTCCAGAATTACCTAGTTCTTGGGGTGGAATGTTAGTGGAAGGTTTAGCCTTTGGGATTCCTTATTGGTTGGTTATTTTCTCAATAGTTGTTATTTATATAACTTTCATACATTTGATGTTTGCTATTCCAAAGTTTTTTAAGAAAACCAAATCATTAGGAGGTGAAGAAAGATGGGATTAGGAGGGGCAAGTACACCAATACAATTAATGGGATTATTAGTAGTTGGATTTATTTTAGGAAAACAATTTGAATTAGTTTGGATGTTCCCTACAACTATTATTATAGTATCAATCATAGTAACTTTAGATATAACCTTTAAATTTGTAATTCCAATGTTTAAGAAAGAAGAAAAGATAAAGGTTAAGGTAAGATGAAAGCAAAGAAATGTATTGAATGTGGAGAAAAAGTTGGATGGTTAGAATATTGGTATTGGACAGGATGGCATAGGAGATGTTTATTAGGTTTACAAAAGAAAATCAAATCATTAGGAGGTTAAGATGGAAGTAAAAACTTTAAAAGATTTAGCCTTTGATAAGAACGGATTTACAAAAACACCATATGATTCAGATGTGGGTGAATTTGCAAGAGAATTAAAAAAAGAAGCAATCAAATATATAGAGAAATTAAATAAAGATAAAATAACTGGATTTGAAACTACTGGGGAAGAAGATGAAGAAGGGCAGACAACAGCAAATGTTATTAGGTTTATTAAACATTTTTTTGGTATAGATTAAATATCTATGGAGGTAGATAAGATGACCTACTCCCAAGATAAACCCGACTAAAGTCGGGGGTTTCTCACGCAGAAGCCCCAACTTAAATCTTTCGGTCTAAGGACACGAAAGCTATAAGAGGGCTTCCACTCAACGAGCAACCCCACGAATCACCGACCACCTTCATTATGAGGTGGTCGTAATGACTAAATATAAACATTTTAATCCAGAAGAACACAAGATAGAAAGTAAGATTGCAACTGTCAAAACAGGACATCACTGCAAATTCAATATCAACTATCACATCATCTGGATACCTAAGTACAGAAAACAAATATTGAAAGGCAAAGTAAAAATGGTTTTAAAAGAAATTATCAACGGAATCTGTTACGATAACAGATTAGATTGTTTGGCTCTTGAGATAATGCCAGACCATTTACATCTGTTTGTTGGAGCAAGACCTACAAGTATTCCATCAGATATAGTTAAGAGATTGAAGGGAAATACAAGCATACAGCTTAGAAGGTGTTTTCCAGATTTAAGATACTTAGGATTCAAAAAGCATTATGGTTCTGGATTCAAAGCATTATGGGCTAGAGGTTATTACTGCGGTTCAGCAGGTCACGTTTCTCAAGAACAGGTTAAGCGATACATTCAGGAGCAGGAAGGTAAAGATGTTTTTGAGTATGATGTATTCAACTGTCCTAAAGAATTGAAAGGGCAGTTGAAGATAGGAGATTTTAATGGAGGCAAAATAAGATGAAATTGAAAATAAAGGAGTTAAACGCAAATCCGTTTAAGAAGGAAATCAATGCAGGAGAATTAAGTGAAGAACAGATTAAGAAGATTATGTCTAATATGAAGGAATTGGGCTTAATGGGTTCTTTACCAGTGTTCAAGAAAGATAATAAATACTATCTTGTTAATGGACACCATAGGATTGAAGCATTAAAAAGAAAGTTTGGAAAGAACTTTGAGGTTGAGGTAGTAGTTCATAATTATAATACTAGCCAAACATTAAGGGGAATGGTTATTGAAAACTTATCTCAAAGAGGTAATGATTTTAGAGAAGAGATACCTAATGTTTTAGCAGTTAAAAGGTTTCTTATGCAAACTGTCCGAACTGCGGACAGTTCTAAGCAAACCCATAAATCAGAAGTTGGAAGTCGTGAGATTGCAGAATGGATTAATGGAGAAGTTAAAGATAGCGTAATCTCAAAAACAAGAGTATGCGAATTAACGAGGGTAGATAAGTTCATTCCAAAAGATATTATAGAAACAGCAACACATAAGCAAGGAAGTATAGTAGATACTAAAAAACTTAGGTATGACCAACTAGTTTCTTTATCTAAACTAGAAGATAAAAAAGAAGCAAAGGAAGTAGCAAAGGCTTTAGTGAATAGTGAAAATCAAAGAGTTAATGACCACAGGAAATTTGTTAAAGAGTATAAAGAAGCTCCTGAAGAAATTAAGCAGAAAGTTAAGAAAGGAGAAATAGATATTAGTGATATAAGGGCAGTTAAGCTATCTACAAAAAAAGACATAGGTATAAAGACAGAAATAGAAGAACTAAAGGACAGAGTAAAAAGTTTGAATAATAAATTAGCATTATTCAAAACAGAACCCTATCTAACAAGATTGTCAAATGCTCAGAAGAGCATTGTACTTTCTGAATTAAAATTCCACATAGAACACTACGTTTATCCTGTAGTTGAAAAACTAGGTGGAATAAAACAATTAAGGAGGAGATAAAGATGGAAAAGATAGTTAAGATACCCAAAGGAAAAAAGAAGTGCGATTTGGTTTTGGAATTGATTGAAAAGAATAAAGGCATAATGTCAACAGACGAATTATGTAAATGGTTATATGGAAAACCTACACGCCATAATAAGGACTTGCTTTTATCTATGATTAGAAGTTTTCCAAGAAGAAAAAGAAATCCAATAAGTATAGCTTACCTAAAAGAAGAGAATGCAATCGTATTACCCAAAATAGTAGCAAACAATAAGGACAGGAATTTATATAACGAAAGCATAGTAAAAAAAGCAGAGAGACAGGCATCATCCAAGTTGGAGTATATGAACAACTTTACTAAAGATTGGCTTGAAACTGATACAGGTAATAAGATTGTAAAGCAAACTATCAAAACAGCATACATCTCTTTACTTGATAAATTATTAGATGTACCAAAATTATCTCTTGGTAAACCTTTAAATGGTCTTATTGAGAATAAGGGAGTTCAACAAAAAGGTGATTCCAATTAATTCCCCAAGCCTCTTGAAGAACAACACGAAGGAGGACGGCTTTCCTCCCATAACTAAAGTTATGGGTATCCAGCCTACGTTTTTATGAAATTATTAAATATAATAAATGGAATATATTTAATTAATTTTTTGTCTTGGTTATGTGAAAAGATATTTCCACCACAACAAGATGAAGGATTGATATAAGGAGGTTAAGAAGATGAAAGAAGAAACTGAAATGAAAATAAATTTGATTGGGGGGGGAATTGTTTGTTTTGTAATGGGATTTATGGTATGTGTAATCCTAGCTTGTGATTTTGGAATTTGTTTTATTTAAAGGTTAAGGGGCTGAAAACATCCTGAAGAGGTTTTTTCCATACGAAGTGTGGGAAAATCCTTTTGGTATAGGATTTTTTCACAGAGAAAAAAGCCGTGTTTGAACCCAAAAAGAAAAAGATAGGCAACGATTAGGAAGTGTGAATAACCATCACCTAACAATATCAAAAGAAACAAACTATAAATACTTTATTAATGATAGATATAGATTAAAGGTCTAAGATGAAAGAACTAATATTATATGGAATTTTAAATTTGGGAGATTTAATCAGCACCAAGATAGGATTAGCAAAAGGTTTAATCGAAGTAAACCCATTAGGGAGAAGCAAGTATATGGTTCTAATCAAGATTGTATTAACATTAATTGTAATAAGTTTATTCTATTATTTATATAAAAAATATCCATCTAAAGTTCCATTAGTCAGAAAGGTAGTTTATGGATTATGTTTTATAACTTTTTTAGTTGTAGTAAATAATGTGTATTTGACTTTGATAATATGAAATCAATAAGAGAAAAAAGAAGATACGGAAGAGAGTATTACTGGAAGAAGAAGAAAAAAGATGGTGAAAAAAACATCAATAAAAATAGACAAAGAACTAAATAGGCAATTAGCAATATTAGCTCTTTTGGAAAAGAAAAAGAAAGAAGAGTTTACAGATATAGTCATTAAAGAAGGCCTAAAGCCTTATCAGGATAAATATAATAAATATAAGTTTAAGTAGGAGGTAGGAGGTTAAGAAGATGATAAAGAAAATAATAAAAGAAACTTGGATGGATTTTTTAGGTATCTTTGTAATAGTTGGTGTTGGAATATTAATAGCTTCTATAATAAGTTGGTACTTTCTTTTCCTACCACTTTTTATTGGTATAGTAATGGGAAGCGTACCTTATGTTAAGATTATGTCAATCATAACAAATCATTAGGAGGTTAAGAAGATGAACTTTATAGAAAAAATAGGATTAGTATTGTTTATGATTGGTTTAATTGGAGCTTTAGCTAATGCAGAAAATATGATGTTTTGGTTTGCTCTTGTTACAACACTTATTGGAATAGGTATGTTTTTACATACACCAAATAAAAAAGATAAAACGTCAGGGTAGAAAACATCCTGAAGAGGTTTTTTCCATACGAAGTGTGGGAAAATCCTTTTGGTATAGGGCTTTGAAAAAGACCGTGTTTTCACCCAAAGAATATTTATCCGTAAAATACGCTTTCTGAAACATTTATATAGTAGTAATATCTGGTAATGGTTATTAAGGATATAAGATTGGGGTATGGTTAGAAGTGGGGGAGCAATCCCCTGCTTTATGTTTAAGAATGACAAACTGGAAAAATCATTTAGGTATTGGGGTGATACTTTCTTTAATCTTTATTATAATAATGAACCTAAAATTTAGCTGGTATGATATTAAACAATTAGATATACTCCTACCTTTGATAATAATTACATTGATAAGCCCATTAGTTTTAGATTTAGATCATGAGATGGGAAAGCTGCATCAAACCTTCTTGCTTATAGGAACAATCATATCTTTGATTGGTCTTTATTTCTTATTCTTTTCTTCTATAAACCCTAAACCAATAGTAGCAATGGGAGTATTATTATTTTCATTAACCTTTACAATAGGATATATCAGCAGCCATAGGGGATTTATCCATTCAATATCTTTCTGTTTTTTATATAGCTTAATTGTAGTAGCACTAACAAGATTAAATATACAGTTAGGAATAGTGGGATTAATCGGGAGCTATAGTCATTTAATGGCAGATGAAATACCATTCAAGTTGATTTAGATGAAAAAGAAAAAAGACTTCATAACAAGAAAGATAAAGATACCCAAAGGCTATAAGGCCTCTGAATTAGTTGGTGATGATTCTTCTGGTGTTATTGTATTTGATAAAAAGAAGAAGGGAAAGAAATGAATAATAAAGCAAGAAAGATATTAGATAGCATAAAGAAAAAAGTAAAGTATCTAGGTAGAGACCTAGAGAGATATGAAAAAATCTTAGAGGAGGAAAAACAAAATGGCTAAAATAGAAGTAGATGAGAAGAAAATATTGAAGGGTTTAATGAAGTATGGATTGTTATTATTTGCATTGCTGTTATTAACCTTCACAGCATTTTATACCATACAAGCAGGACATAGGGGAGTGTTATTAACATTTGGGAAACCAAGTATGAATTCAATAAATGAAGGACTACACATAAAAATACCAATAGCACAAACCATAAAGAAAATGGAAGTCAGAAAACAAAAGATAGAAGTGACAGCAGATAGTGCAAGTAAAGACTTACAGGATGTTCAGACAATAATAGCCTTAAATTTTCATTTAAGTGCAAGTCAAGTACCTAAACTATACCAAGAGATAGGAACAGACTATATTAATAGGATAATAAATCCAGCGATACAAGAAAGTGTTAAGGCAACAACAGCTAAATTTACAGCAGAAGAATTGATAACTAGGAGGTCAGAGGTAAGAAATAGTATAAGGGAATTTATAACAGAGAAATTGAAGAAATACTATGTTATAGTAGATGATTTCAACATAGTGAACTTTCAGTTTTCAGATGAATTCGATAAAGCAATTGAAGCAAAAGTAACAGCAGAACAATTAAAGCTAAAGGCTATAGTGGATTTAGAAAGAATTAAAGTTGAGAAACAACAAAAGATAACTCAGGCAGAAGCAGAAGCAGAAGCACTTAGAATACAAAAACAGGTAATAACTTCTGAACTTATTAAATTAAGACAGATAGAAATGATGATGGCAGCAATAGACAAATGGGATGGTAAAATGCCAGAGGCAACAGCAGGTATGCCATTTATTGACATAACTCCAAGCTCAATGGGTGCAATAGAATAAGAATGAATATAACTTACATAGTAACAGGAATCTTTGCATTAATTGGAGTAGTTGTATCAATAAAACTTTATTTTCTTTTTTATTTTTTCTTTGGTTATAAGTACAAACAAATAAGAGATAACATATCCATAACTCTAAAGGATAAATATCATTCTACTAAGAAAGAATATGGTGGTGGGATGTTAGGAAATCTTATAGGCGGGTTTATTGTCATTATAATTGGAATAAATTTAATAACTAATGTTGCAGAACAAGTTAGTCAAGTCAGTAACGCAACTAATGTTACAGGGGCAGGAAGTACAATACTCGGAATAGTTCCATTATTCTTTGCTCTAGGAATAATGGTAGCTGGAATATCACTAGCAATAGGTGGATTAAGAAATTCAGGATTGATATGATGGAGGTTTGATTGAGAATGAAAGAAGAAGCATTAGAAAAACCAACAGATAATGAGTTAAGAGAACAGATAAAGGGTGATTGGAAAGGTAGAGACATAGTTTGGTCTATGGGAATAGTTGTAGGAGTAATACTTATTATTTTTGGACAAGTTATGCATGGATTGATTTTAGGAATGATTCTATTTATACTGGCAAACCAAAATATATTAGCCCAGAAACTAGACAAAGTAAGGTTAGAAATTAGAGAAAGATGAAACCATCAGAATTTTTAAGAAAGATAAATGCAGATGTTGTTGGTGATTTATCAGAACTAGATAAGAGGTTTTTTGATAGGGAAGAAGAAGTTACAGATAAAGAACTAAAAGAATTAATCAAACAATTAAAAGTCATTGGGAGGGAAGAATGAAAAAATTAAAGTTAAGAAAAATAGGGTTTAATTGGTTTGAGAATTTATATTTCAATAGAGGTTTAAATATTATTGCATATCTAGTGTTTGTTTTAGTTTTTGTTGTAATGTTAAAGACAATTTTTCATCAATTCTTTCCAGTACCACCACCACAAACACAATTAATATTAAGGCACGATAGTGTTCTGTTAATAAAATATATGGGTTTACCATTTGCTTTTTGGTTTTTCACAGGTCTAGGATTAATGTTTGGATTGGCATTTCATGGCTTTAAATTGTTCAGTATTGATGTCAGAAGTGGAAAATATGACCATAAACATTTTAAAAATAACAAGCACCAAAGAAGGAAGAAGTAGAGAATTAAAATCTTAAAGAATAAAGATTTTAAAAACACAAATAGATGAGAAGTAATGTGTTAAAGAATAAACAGTGAACTACTCACACCATGAGTTTCCAATGACAATAGGAAGGCGACAGTTCACTAGCATAAGTTGAGAAAAAAATGGAAACAACTACGAGAACAGAACTACAAGAACTTAGGGGTGCTCCACTAGCTCCCAACACTTCGGCAGAATTGTTTAATGCCACGACTAGCAATGAATCTAACCAAGAGGATGCGAAGTCTAAGCTTTGTTCTCATTTGCGAAGTGGGTGTAACTCTGAAAACAGAGCCAGTATGTCTGGGCGAGTTTTCGTGTTAGGAAAAGACGGAAAACCATTGACACCATGCAAGAAGTCAAAGGCAAGGAAATTGATGGAAGGAAAACAAGCAGAGCAAGTCTGGAACAAATTTGGAGAGTTTGGAATACAGTTGTTAGTAGACACAAGGAAAAAAACTCCAAAAACAGTTTTAGGATGTGACTTTGGAACAAAGTTTGAAGGATATTCTGTATTGTCTGGAACTGAGAATGTCCTTAATGTAATGTGGAAATTGCCAGATAAGAAAAAGTTAGTTAAGAAACTTGAAGAAAGAAGGCATTTAAGAAGAGCAAAAAGGTTTAGAAATTGTAGAAGAAGAGAAGCAAGGTTTAACAACAGAAGTAGAAAAGATTTTATTGCACCATCGCAGCTACAAGTTATAAACAGCAGGTTGAAATGTATTTCAGAACTGTTTAGATGTTATCCATTAGATTCAGTTGCATTAGAAGATGTTAAGTTCAACCATAGAGATAAAAAATATGGGAGAAACTTTACAACAATAGAGATAGGAAAGAAAAAGTTATATGATTATATAAGGGCAAAGGTAGGAACTGGAAATCTCATATTATTTGATGGAATGGACACAATGGAGTTTAGAAAAAAACTTAATCTGAAAAAAACAAAAGTAAAATCAGATAAGAAGTTCTCTGTTCACTGTGTAGACAGCTTTGTAATAGCTAATGAATTATCTCAGGCAGAACCTAATAAAAATCTAATCTATGTAGACGACAATTATAGATATGTAAGAAGAAGGTTACACGATACTCAGTTTGCCAAAGGTGGAATTAGGGCAAACTTTTCAACTGGAAACTTCAAGGGAATAAGGAAAGGAACTGTTTGTGAATTTGGGCAGATAGTAGGTGGAACAAAAGGACAGGCATGGTATCAGGACTTTGAGATGAAGGGCAATAGAAAAGTCTATCAAAAAGGAAAAATGTTAAATAGGATTTCATGGTTATCGCACAAATTCAAGAGTGAGGCTATTGCAGGATGATGAAGTCAAAAACAACCTGGTTAATATTGCTCGGCTTAATTCTATTCAGCAGTATGGTAATGACTACTTATCGTTACATTGGTTTAGTTCTATTTGGAATATCTTGTTATGAAGCAGGAGCTTACCATATTAAATATAGATTAGAGAGAGATAATAATGAATTTAAAAAACTTTTTCCGTAGATGGAAACAAGGAATACTGGATATGTCCGTAGAGCAGCAACTAAAGAATAAGATAATAGGAACAATCGGAGGGATATTCGGTTTAATCCTGGCACTAATAGTAATGATCATCAGAAAGCAATGGGGATTCAGTATATTTGTTTTCTTTATTATATGGATACAGTTCATAGCTTATATCTCAACCAGGCAGCAGTTAATCTCAACAAAAGAAATGTTTAAAGGTTTAGAAACAGAGAAACAAGACATAGAATCACCAAAGATAGATGAGGAAATAGGTAATCAATGAAACGAATAACTGGATTATTAATTATATTATTTTTATGGAGTATTCTTGATATAATTTCAACTTACTTTGCTTTATTTTACTTTGGTCTATTTGAAACAAATGGAATGGTTGCTTGGTTATATGCAATAAGTCCAATAATGATTTTTATTTTTCCATTCATTGTTATTTTAAGTTGTATCATACTCATCAAAATACTTAATACATTAGATTTAGAACTTGAAGGAAGAATCATAATTATATTATTTATTTTATCAACTATTTATGCTGTATCTAATAATATTGGGTGGATGATGGTATGAAAAAATCCAGAAGATGCAAAAGAATTAAAACTATTAGGAGGTAATTAAAATGGAATTAGATTTAGAACCATTAACAATCTTATGGACAGTAGTAATAACTGGTTTGTTTTTATTTGGCTTATGGTTTATAAGATTCGGTGAAGGTGGATTAGCTCTAAACCAAAGGATAATAATAAGCGTATTATCACCAGTAATAATATATTTTATAATTGTATTGCAAAAGAACAGGTGATTGAACATGGGAATAAAAGAAATATTTAATTATATAAAAAATTTAATAAGACCAATACTGATAACTTCTAACTTAATTGTTTTTGTAACCTTTATGGTAACAGCAGTTATAATGTATAGGTTAGGCAATAGGGATATAGGATTGATTCTTTTCATTGCAGCATTTCTATATATATTATTCAACAAGATAGAATCAATGGATAGAAGAATAAAACAACTGGAGGAAAAATGAGATGTCCAAACTGTAAAACAGAGGTAGCAAGATTTCCATTAAAAGACAATGACGGAAAACTAATAGTAAAAAACTTATTTAAAATGGACTTAATATCTATAATATGGGTTATAGTAATAATAACATTAGTGATAACCTACAAGGCAGACATAAAACAATGTGAAGAAATAATAACAGATACATTAGGATATTGTGAAGATTCAAATGCCTGCAAGATAATAGCTGAAAGAAAAAGTGATAGTCCATTGGGAATATACATAGATGAGATACCTAATTGGAATGTAAGTGGGTGATAGATATTAGTCAAGAACAAATATTAGATTTACTCAAATCAAACCCTAACATTAGATTCACAGCTCAGGATATAATACATTCCATAAAAGGAGGACTAAGAAAAGAAAGGTTCTATGAAAACATAAGAAAACTAGAAAGGATGGATTGCATTAAAAAAGAAAAGGGGTGTTGGTTTTATGTTAGTTGAAAAGACTAATCTAATTAAGAGTTATTCTACAGGAATAAAAACTAATTTCTTAAAGATTGGAAAAGTATTGATTGAGATAAGAGATAATGAACTGTTCAAGGAAAGCTATAATTCATTCACCCAATATCTTATTAGTGTTGATTTCAAGTTCACAAGAGATATGGCATATAAGTTAATGGATGTCTATAAAGAATTCGGGGAAGATAATAAACAAATAGAAAATTTAGGTATTGGAAAATTAATAGAACTTACTTATGTTAAGGATAAAGAAGTCAGAAAAGAATTAATAGAGAAAGCAGAAGATTTAACCCAAAAGGAAATTAGGGAGGAAATAAAAAAAGTAAGGGAAGAAGATTTATTCAAGGATATAAAGAGAAAGTCACAAAGAGAAAACCAGGATGTATATATAGAATCAGATGATCCTTTAGCTAAATGCAAGAGACAAGCACAGAATATATTACAGGACATACAGAGATTAAGCTATCCTATTAATAATATGGAGACAAGATTAAAGAACTGGATTGAGTTTAGCAAGAAGTTTAAGGATAAAGATATAACTAAGTTCAAGAAAACCATAGCTGCTGAATGGAAGAAGATAAGGACAAGCAAGAAGAGTGATGATGGTTGGTTTGATTGAGTTGTATAGTAACTATACATAACTATTTCTAAAGGTTGTAGGACAAATGGGCTAGGAACAGCAGATGAGGGCCTATTTATCTATTTATACTAGTATTTCAAGATTTTTTTTCTTGACTTTAACTATTATTATTATAATTATGTCCTATGTCTTTTGTCGTTTTTTAGACACGTCCCGCACAATTCGCCCAATTACGCTCTCGTTCAGCCCAATGTTGCCTTCTTCTAGTAATTTGGCTATTTCGATATAGGATAAGCCATAGTTTTCCCTCAAAACATAGAACAAAAAGTTCCTTTGCTTGATTATTTTACTTTCTTCACTCTCTTCTTCACCCTTATCCCTAAAAGTATCAAGCTTTTTCAATCTATACGCCCCTTCATCTATAGTTGGAGGTAGTTTTCTATAGAATCTATAGCTTTTAGGTATCTTTGGCCTACTATAATCCATTAGATTCTTACCTTTGATATACAATTCCCTCTTTTTATTGTAGTTATAAACCTTGTAGTATCTCAACTTAAAGTTTTTCCTACTGGCAAGTACATTAAACAAAGCAGTTGAACGAAATAGGGCAACATATTTCTCTAAAAGAAAGAAACTAGGTAGTACAATAAAGAGAAACAAATTGCGTTGACGCATCATCATTAAAATTCTAACTAATCTTTTATTTTCTTTAGAAATTGCACCCTTCGATGACAAACCATTAAATGCTTCATCCATTAAAATTGCAGTATTTGGTTTGCATTCAGTTATCCTCTTCTCTAATTGGTTGGCGGTGAACACAATATTGTTTAAAGAAAAGTTTTGGTCAACAACATAAGCTAATTGCATTGCTAATGTGCTTTTTCCCAAACCTTCACGACCAGTAATCACATAAATCCTATCTTGGTCAGCTTCAGTAACTTTCTTATATCCTTTCCTAAGTTGATTGAATATAGGTGTGGCAACATAAAAAGGCAAATCCTCTTTATTCAAATCCTTTTTCTGATTCATCCTCGTAAATTCCACCTTTTCCAGATTTATCTTGTAATCTTTTTAGAAATTCATGCCTTTTGTTCAAAGCATTATAATATTCGGTTTTCGTTTCACTAGCAGCAACCAAAACTTTAAGTTTAAGAAGTTTATTTTCTTTGGTTAGTTCCACTCCTTCATGTATATGATCTATATCTGCTCGAAGTTCTCTCCAAACAGAATCCAGGAGATATTGCCACTCTTTTAAGTTTCCTTTGTTTACGTGTTCTTCTATCTTAACCCAAAGATTATGCAATCGCATTATCTGCATAGCAGCTTCATTATATTTGCTAGATTCATCTATCTTTTCTTCTTCAACCATAAAACCTCACCCACATTATCAAAAAAACTAAGAAACAGCATTTAGAACTCACCAACAAAATTTATATTCATTTCATCACTTCCAAGTCTATCTCAAACATAGCAATTATTTAAATGTTTCGTTAATATATTCTTTAGTATAGAAATGTTTATATAGTAATTCACTCCAAAAGGAAGTAGGTCGATAGGAATGTTACAGAAACTTCAAGAGTTTAGAGAAATTCTACATCTTATCCAATTTGTAGCTATTTCTATCGACACTAAACTTTTGAAGCTGTAAAATGAATATCCCTAAAAGATTTAAAACTATAGAAGAATTTAAAGAATATAACAAGGAATACAAAAGGAAATATCAAAAGACAGATAAGGGTAAAAAAAAGAAAAGAGAATATTATCATAAAAATAAAGAAAAGTTAAGAGAATGTAATAGAAAATATTATCATAAAAATAAAGAAAAGACAAAAGAATATCAAAAGGAATATCGTAAGAAAAATAAAGAAAAATTGAAACAAAAATATAAAGAATATTATAAAAAGAATAAAGAAAAGATATTAAAATATCGAAGAGAATACTATAGGAAAACATATATACCATCCAATAGACAAAAAATATATGAGAATAGTAATGAATATTATAAAATTAATAAAGGGAGAATTAAAAATAACCACAATAACTATATCCAAAAAAACAGAGAGAAATGGAATAAGTATCTAAGTAATTACATAAACAATAAAATAAAAACAAATCCACAATTTAAGTTAACTGTAAATCTAAGAAAGAGATTAGTAAGGGCATTAAAGGGAATAATAAAATCAGATACAACTATGAATTTAGTTGGTTGTTCTAGGGAATATTTAATCAACTATATAGAATCACAATTTGATGACGAGATGTCTTGGTCTGCTTATTTGGAAAATAAAATCCACATAGACCATATCATTCCTTGTAGTCATTTTAATTTAAAAAAGGAAGAAGAACAAAGAAAATGCTTTCATTATTCTAATCTAAGACCATTATGGGCTAGAGATAATTTAAGTAAAGGAAATAGAATAATAGCTAATTCTTACTGAGTACTTATATATTATTGGTTCTAAAAACCTTCTTGGAGTGTGATATTAATGTTAGGAAATCTTATAGGCGGGTTTATTGTCATAATAATTGGAGTAAACTTAATCGGAACTGTTGCTGATGAAGTTGTAAGTGCACAGGATGGTAACGTTACAGGTGCAGCTTCTACAATACTTGGTTTAACACCATTGTTCTTTGCTTTAGGAATAATGAGTGCAGGCGTTGCATTGGCAGTAGGCGGATTAAGAAATGCAGGACTTGTATAAAGTTCTGTAAATTCTTTATTTTTTTCTTTTTAATTAATTTTAATTCTAACTTCAATTTCTGTAAAGCTTTACTGAGTACTTATATATTATTGGTTCTAAAAACCTTCTTGGAGTGTGATATTAATGTTAGGAAATCTTATAGGCGGGTTTATTACTATCATAATAGGTGTAAACTTAATCAGTCCAATTGCAGATGATGTTGCTGCTAATACTAATAATGGTTGTTTAACTTCAGGATGTTACAATCTTACTGGTGCAACAGGAACAATACTTGGCTTGGTACCATTGTTCTTTGCTTTAGGAATAATGAGTGCAGGCGTTGCATTGGCAGTAGGGGGATTAAGAAATGCAGGATTGGTATAAAAAACCAATTTTGCAGTCACTAAAACCTCTTTCAGTATTTTTTTTTATTATTCTTATTAGTTCTATAGTTCTAGCTGATATTTTAGTTGAACCTTATAATGATCCTATAACTTTTTCTGCTGGTGATGTAAGATGGTGCAGAAGAAATGGAGTATGTACTCTTTCAATGCTTACCTTAGATAATTTAGTTGTTTATAACCTTTCAGTAATAGGGGATGTCTTTAACGTAACAATGAATCTAGTAACCTGGAACATAACAGAAAACTTTAATGTAGGTGGTAACTTGGAGGCAGAGAATATAACAGCAGATAACTTCTATGGAATATATGATTGGATTATTCTTAATGGTGTTTCAAGAAAATGGCTTTTCTTTAATGGAACTGATTTAGGCTATAACAGAACAACATTAGGAATAGAGTTCTACAATAAAAGCGAAGTAGATGATTTAGTATCTTCTACAGCGTTTGATTTTTTCTTTACAAATGATACTTCAGACTTATCAGGAATGTTTAATTTTACTGAAATTGATACAGGCAGACCAGAGAATTCCCTTCAAAGTGGAGTTATTCCAATAGGAACTAACAGCATATTTAATTTCTCAACAATACAAGGAGAACCAGAGTTCAGTCAGTTAAGAAGCGGAATCTATGACGTTCACGTTCATTTATTTGTGACAAGTTCTGGAAAGAAAGATGTGACAATCACACCAAGACTTTATAATATTTCTGCTGATGGAAGTAGTAGAAACTTATTAATTACATTTGAAACTTCATCCATATTAACAGAAACTTCGGAAGGGTATAATTTGCATGGCGTTTTAGATGATACGGTTATGTTGGGAACTGGAGTAAGATTAATGTTGGAGCTTACTGCTGATGTAAGTGGTGCTGGTGGAAACCCAACTATTCAAATAGGTATGGAAGGCACTACTGACTCCCACTTTACAATACAGACTACAACTCAGGCTTTTGAAAAGATATTTCTTAGACTAGATGGGCTTAATTCCCCCACTGGTAATATTGATTGGGATGGTTTTCAAATAGATGATGTAAGCCTTAGTGCAGCAGATATAGACAGAGACTTAGTCTCAAACTGTTCTTCGAACTTTGCTATGATAGGTTTTCAGAATAATTATTCAGCTTCTTTCTGTGCAGACGATTGGCTTGATACAGATGGTGATGATTCTTCAGCTAATTACACTATCTCTGGTTTCTGGAACTCTATAAGAAACACAATATCAATAATAGGAACAACTATGAGGCATACAATAGAGATTAATTGTACTGGGAGTGACTGTGTAAACACTCCATCTTATTCTTGGACTACAAATAATGCAAAGTTTACTATGGATAATGAAAGCAATTTCTATACTAATGAAACTATCTTAAAACTTAATAATACTGTTATTCAGGTTAAGAATTTGACTGCAACAGGAACAGGACAATTTGATGCTATTGGAGTAGGAACTGCACCATCAGCTACAAGAGCAGTTTTTGTTTCAACTACAAAACCAATAGCTATGGAATTTGCAGGGAATTTATTTACAACAGGAGCAGGAGATAATAGTGTTTATGGTGTTCTTGGAAGTGGAACACTTGTAGCATCACATGATGCAACAGGAGAAGTTGTTGGTTCAAAAGTTAATCCAGGTTATTTAGGTTTTGCAGGAGGAATTACTTTAGATGAGATGAAAGGATATTCTACTCAAATAGCTGTTGATACAGGTATTGGTGGAGAAGTAATAAATGTTTCTAATTATTATGGACATGATGTTAGTACAGGAGGAACAGGAGTTGTTAATTCTTATGGAATACTTCTAGAAGAAATGACTAAAGGACAAACTTCTAACTGGCAATTTTATAGTAGAGGGGGAGATAACTATTTTGGAAGTGGTAATCATACCTTTGTTGGAAATACCACAGTACAAGATTTAACAATACAAGGTAAGATACAAGCAGATTTAGAAAAGGGTATGATATTTAATGGAAGTGGAGTTCTTTCTTTAACATTAACAAATAAAACAGTTTTCAATGTTAATTACCCTTATTGGTTGCCTGTTGGACAACCTGGAGGCGGTAAGGTTATGATATTTGGAGGTGGTTTGTTTTTACAAAAACCAGATAGTTCTGCTGCTAATACTGTTCAGTTGTTTTTTATGGATGAAGGAACTTCACCAGATTATGCTGAAATAGATTATACAATAGCAACAGACAGTATAGATTTTAAAAATGCTGATTTTTATTCTTTTGATGATGATGTTATTGTTAGTGGAGATACTAAAACAACAACTTTGAATGTAACAGGTGACGCAAACATAGTAGGAACTATAGTAACATCAATATTAAGAACAGCTTTAAGTATGACTTGGACTATAAATAACCCTGCCTCAGATAATGATGCAGGAGATTTTATATTTACTGGTGCTAATGGTGCATTACCTTCTCCAGATTCAAGACCAGGTAGAAAAGGAACTGACTTTACAGTTACTACTGGAGATGGTAGTGTTTCTGCTGGAGATACTGGAGGTTCTGGTGGGGATATTACATTCACTACAGGAAATGGTGAAGAAGGAAGTGGTGCTGATGATGGAAGTGGGGGTAATTTTGCTATAAATCTAGGTACTTCTGTGGGAGCTGGTGGAGATAGTGGGGAATTTCAAGTTAATGGAGATACTTCATTAGGTACTTCTGGTACTCAAAATAAATTAACATTTACTCCATATTGGAACACTGCAGGCGTCCTTAGAAGGCCATTTGAGATTAACTGGGGGAAACCAACCCTTAGTGGAATTTTTGACCAATGGTTAAGCGTTAATGTTGAAGGACAATTAGTTTTTGATACTGCAATATCAACTAATAAGGAAAATGTGGGAAATGCTTGGATTGATTTTGATGATGGTAGTGCAAGTTTCTCTAATACAGGTTTTACAATAGATGCTAATAATGATACATTTATTGGTGGTGGTTTGAATGTAACAGGAAATACAAATCTCCAATTTAATACAACCATAGGAACTGCTGGAAGTGATAGATGGGATTTTTCAAAAGTGAATATACTTGGAATGGACTGGGCATTACTTAGTCCTTATAGTGTAGGAGGAACAGTTGATGCTGGAATTATTGAAAATGGATTATATATTGTGGATGTTGGTGGTGATGGAAGTTCAAATTTAGTATTTTATAATGAAGATTTTAGTAAGAATGTGGGTTTTGCTTTAGATGTTACTGGTGGAGCAGGTGATGGTGTTTTTACTATATCAACAAGCAATGGAAATCAACCGATAAGAATATCTAATTCAGATGTAGAACTTACAACTCATAGTTTAATTATTGATAGCGATAATGAAGGTTTAGTGTTAGGAGAGGGACAAGACGCTTATATCAATTTTACAGGAGTTCATACAGTTATAGAACCAGATATATCTGGAACAGGGCAATTACAAGTTTTAGGAGATGTGAATATAACAGGAAATAACGCAACATTTATGCAAGATGTAACCATTTTAGGTACATTACACGGTGGAAGTCCTGTTAAGGTTAGCGGGGGATTGACTATTGATGGAGGCAATGTAAACATAAGCCCAGATTATAACTTTACATCAGGATATTATACTACCTTAAATGAAATCGGTTCTTATGGTGATGAACTTTTAATTACTGCAAAAGGAGCAATAAGGTATACGGATAATGATGAAACTGTAGATGTAATGTTTCTAAATGTTACTTCTGGATATGTTGGAATAGGAACAAGTAATCCATACTCAGGTTTACATTATCAAGG
>SDBU01001831.1_pt1 | contig 29343 bp, 32 predicted proteins | sample 2277071 | NCBI WGS metagenome assembly SDBU01 (sample SAMN10397929, study PRJNA504765) | marine sediment metagenome | isolation source: marine sediment core GS08_GC12, 126 cmbsf | place: Arctic Ocean: Gakkel Ridge, Loki's castle | collected 2008 | reverse complement strand
TAAAGCCTCACACGTGCTCATAGCCATGGGGATATCTCACGAGCTGGCCCAGGGCTCCCTCCTCTTCAGCTTTGGCCTAGATAATACCCCTGAAGATATGGACTATGTCCTAGAGGTGCTGCCACCTATTGTGGACAGGCTGCGGCAGATGTCACCACTTTATTCTAAATTCATCAAAACAGGCAAAGGAGGCAAGTAATATGCCGGTATATAGTGAAAAGGTAATGGAACACTTTATGAATCCTCGCAACGTAGGGGAGATTGAGAATCCTGATGGTGTCGGCGAGGAAGGCAATCCAGTATGCGGAGATATGATGACCTTCTATATCAAGGTCAAGGATGACCGCCTGGAAGATGTTAAGTTCAAGACCTTCGGTTGCGGGGCAGCCATTGCTGTTTCCAGTATTGTCAGTGAAATGGCCAAGGGCAAGACACTGGAGGAAGCGATGAAAATCACTCCCCGCTTAGTGGCTGATGAACTGGAGGGATTACCCAAAAATAAGTTTCACTGCTCCAATCTGGGTGCCCAAGCCCTGAACAAAGCTATACAAGATTACCTGAGCAAGAAGAAAAAAGGAGGAGGGAAGGAGTGATGACAGAGCAAAAAGAAAAAAAAGAGCACCTTTTTTGTCCCTATTGTGAGGAGGAAATAGCGGAAGCAGCATTTCCATATTGCCAGGTCTGCCAAATAACCATATTCTACTGTCCTAAGTGCCGGAAGCCTTTACCCCGGGATAATAGAGTCTGCTCTCATTGCGGCGCTCAGATTCGAGCTGAAGTCAGCTGAAGGGTGGAGATTAAATGGCAGAGAAGGAGAAACTCAGTATCGTTGTCTTCAGTGGAGATCTAGACCGGGCGTTGGCTGCTTTTATCCTTGCTACCACCGCTGCCAGTATGGGGATGGAGGTCAGCATGTTCTTCACCTTCTGGGGGCTGAATATTATTAAGAGAAATGAAGGTGGCATTAAAAGCAAGGGGCTGATGAGGAAGATGCTGAACTTCATGAATCGGGGTGGCTCTAAAAGACTAAAGCTTTCCAAATTTAATATGTTTGGCCTAGGTACCTGGATGATGAAACGGCTGATGAAGGACGCTAATACGCCCTCCATTGACCAGTTCATCACCATGGCGAATGAGATGGGAGTAAAACTTATTGCTTGCACTACTACCATAGGAGTGATGGGACTACCTGAAGATTCCTTCCGTAGCGAAGTCGAGAGCTTGGCTGGCGCCGCCTATTTTCTGGGTGAGGCACGTGAATCAAAGGTAGTCCTCTTTATCTAACCAGCCTTTAGCTTAGGCAAATCAGGAGGAGGAGATGAAGGCAGACCAAAGCTTGGACTGTGTCGGGCTTTATTGTCCTATGCCCATTGTCAAAACCGCAGAGAAGATTAGGGAGCTAAAGCAAGGAGAGGTTCTCGAGGTGGTGGCTGATGATAAGGGGATAAAACTGGACATGCCGGCTTGGTGTCAGGCTACCGGACATGAGTTTTTGGGAGTGGAGGAGGAGCGTGGGGAAATCAGGGTCTATGTGAAAAAAGCCCATGAGTAACCACCCGGTATGTCCTGAAGAAGTTTTTGTGGCAATAAGGTGCCTTAGGTGGTAAGCCAGCGGTGGGATTCGAAGCCACGGTCGGCGGTTTAGGAATACCTAGCCTGCAAAATCTCCCCGAATTGAATCTGCAACAGCCCCATTCTAGCCAAGATGACCCGCAGTTTTCACATCACCGAGGAGCCAATCGCAGAAAATTATAGGGGAAATTCGGGGAAAAACAACACAGTTTCAGTAGGGGCTTTTCAGTGAGAAGTTTGCCAAATTTAGCTTTGTGGGACACCGGTGGGGACAGTGCCCGAACTTTTCTTCGGGTGAGGCAACTCATTCCAGCTTTACAGCAGTTGCTTATCTCGCACTCAAGACCAGAGGCATAAGTCTATTGCTTCTTTCACCATTCGTCAAGCCGAATGGCATACTGGCGGATACGTCGGTCTCTAACAAAGCCCATTTGATCACTGTGGTGGGCGGCTGAAAGCGTTTCTTGACCTTATTTATTTCCTATTACCTATGACCAAAGTGCTATTGTCAGCAAAGGAAAAGGTTGTATAAGATAAGTTAGGTAGGAAGGCTCGCATTGCTAAGAGGAGGAAAATAACAGTGACAGATCTGCTTCCGGAAGAAACTCGGACTAGGTTGCGAATAAGTTTACTTCAGCCCGAGGCATTAGAGTTAATTCCTGAGGCAATGGCTAGGAAATACACCGCCGTACCCTTGGCGGTAAGGGATAATGCCTTGCAGGTAGCTATGGCAGACCCTGCAGATATCTTGGCATTAGAAGCTTTGGCAACCCAGAGCCAAATGCGTATAGAGCCTAAGGTAGCTAGCGCTGAGGAAATTCTGGAGGCTATCGATTTTAATTATAAAGCCTACGACGAGATAGAAAGACAGATTTCCAACATCTCATTACTGGGCGAGACAATTGACGAACGAATTGGACTTGATACTGTTACTGACGCTCCTATAGCTCAGGTTCTCACGCTTATCATAGATGAGGCGGTAAAAGCCCGAGCATCGGACATCCATCTTCAGCCACAGGAAAATAAACTGCGAGTGCGTTATCGCATTGATGGTGCCCTTCACGATATGTTTTCCCTACCCTTAATGACGGCTACCCCGCTTATTTCCCGAACTAAAATCCTGGCTAATATGAATATCGCTGACCACCATCGTCCTCAGGATGGTCAGTTTTCAGTTCACACGAAAGGGCGGTTAATAGACATTCGAGTAGGCACTATACCCACCGTCTATGGTGAGATGGCGGTACTGCGGCTTCTTGATAAATCCCGAGCTACTCTGGCCCTGTCTGAGCTGGGTTTTCTTCCGGAAAGTCTGGCGAAGTATGAAAAGATGCTGAAAGCTCCCTATGGAATGATTCTGGCCAGCGGCCCTACCGGTGCTGGCAAAACTACCACTCTTTATGCCTCGGTCAATTGCCTTGACCTCACCAGACAGAACATCATTACCATTGAAGACCCTGTAGAGTATCGGTTTCAGAATGTTAATCAAGTTCAGGTCAATCCTCAGGCTGGCATTACTTTTTCTAATGGACTTAGGTCCATACTGCGTCTTGACCCCGATGTGATATTAGTCGGTGAGATACGTGATACTGAAACAGCTAGTATTGCTATCCAGTCAGCTCTCACCGGGCATCTGGTGCTATCTTCAGTCCATGCCAATGATGCTGTGGGTGTAATCTTCCGCCTCCTTGATTTAGGTGTTGAGCCATTTTTAGTATCCTCAGCGCTTATTGGCGTTTTAGCTCAACGCATGGTACGTCGAATTTGCCCCGATTGCGCTCATCTAGTTGATGTCCCTTTGATAGAGCGGATGACCTATAGTAAGGAAATCGGTGAGGAGCGAAATGACTTCCCTTATGGTAGCGGTTGCAAATCATGTGCCTATACTGGCTACAGAGGACGGACGGGAATTTTTGAAATACTGGATGTGAGCGATGGAATAAGAGCGATGTTGCTCAATGGCACTAATCAAACTACAGCTATCGAATTACGGACTCAGGCAATTAAGGAGGGGATGATACCCTTGGTGAGAGATGGCATGCGTAAGGTAAAAGCCGGCATCACTACCCCCTCCGAAGTCTTACGTAATGCTTACTCTGTAGTTTAGTAATAGGCCATCTAAGGTTACCAAAGAGAAACTTAAGATGAAAGACATTGCGGCGAAGGTAAAATGGTATATCAATATATTGTCTATAATGAGGACGGCAAGGTAGTCAAAGGCAAGTTATCGGTTACAAGTGAAGAGGCAGCAACCAACCTGTTGAGTTACGCTGGTTATCACGTAATTAGCCTCAAGCCGGTCAACTGGTTTCTTAGCCTAGATAGACTATCGGCATGCTTGTTCCCGGTAAAACCGGCTGAGGTAATACTCTTTTACCGCCAGCTAGCTTTACTGCTTGAATCCGGCATTGATATTGTTACCTCCTTGGAACTGCTGCAGGCACAGGCATCCAGTGGTAATTTTAAAAGAGCGCTAGGTGAGGTAGTCTCTGACCTTCGTAGTGGTAATCGGCTGTCAACAGCTCTGGGTAAGCACCCCAGGATTTTCTCCAAAATTTATATCCAATCACTGGGTGTAGGAGAACAAGGTGGAGGTCTCGAGACAGTACTGAGGCAGGTAGCCGATTATATGGAGAAAGAAGCCACAACCGCGAAAGGCATAAAGAATGCCCTGAGATATCCAGTAATTGTTAGTATTGTGGCTTTTATAGTGATAGCCGTAATAGTCATTTTTGTCTTACCGGCTTTTACCAGTCTGTATAGCTCACTTGGGGCCGAGTTACCGCTTATGACCAGGGTGCTTCTCTCCGCCACTAATTGGCTTACCAACCGTGGGCTTTATCTTATGGTGGCAGCACTTATTACCGCTGGTTTGGTCTTTGTCTATATTAAGACGCCAGAGGGAAGACTTCAATGGGACGGACTAGCCCTTAGAGTACCAGTACTGGGACGGGTTAGTCATCTTAGTGAGCTTGCCCGCTGCTGCCGGAGCATGGCGCTATTATTTCGGGCTGGTCTACCCTTACCTGAAATCATATCCCTGGTTATTGAGAGTAGTAATAATAGCGTGATGAAAAAGGCTCTTGCTGATGTTCAGCAGGATATGCTTAAAGGCGAGGGTTTATCCCAACCAATGGCTAAGATTCACCTTTTTTTGCCAATGATGGTGCAGATGGTTAAAGTTGGTGAGGAAACTGGCAATCTTGATGTCACCCTGCTGGCTGTAGCTCAGAGCTATGAGACCGAGGCTGAGGACAAGATGAGTTCCTTCATCGGACTTATTCAGCCAGCTATAACCCTGTTTATAGGCATAGTAGTTGCTTTTATTGCTTTATCCTTGATTTCGGCTATGTATTCTATCTATGGAGAGGTGATCTAGTTTGGGAGGGCTAGGAGCTAAGGGCTATATAGCGCCAAAGCAGGCAAGAAGGTTGCTTAGACAAAGGAACAACGCAGGCCGATTTTTCAGGGCAGCTAAAAGGTGGAGGAGTAACGAGACCGGAGTAACCCTCATCGAAACCCTGATAGCTCTGGCTCTCCTGGGTGTAATTGCCGTTACCTTTGTTGGCGGCATGGCTATGGCTGCCAAGGCTACCTTCATTGCCGATGAGCAAGCTACTGCTGAAAGTTTAGTCCATAGTGAACTGGAGTATGTTAAGAACTGTACTTATCAATATGATGCCTCGGAATATCCTGTAGACCCAGAGCTTACAGTCCCTGAGGGCTGGGTGGTACCACCACCGGTTGTTGAGCCTTTGCATGGCACTGACGATGGCATCCAGAGGATAACGGTTAAAGCTGAACGTAATGGTAAAGTAGTGCTCACTATTGAGGGTTATAAGGTGGATAGATGAAGCGTGGCGAGAGAGGTTTTACCGCTATTGAGGTACTGGTGGCTATGGCAATTGTGGCTCTGATTGCTGGCGGTGCGGCTATGGCCACAGTGCAAATAGTTCAGGGCGCCGAGCGCACCAGCGACAGGATGATTGCTGTTCGCCACGCACAGAGTACCGGCTACTGGGTGAGCAATGATGCCTTGATGGCACAGAAGATTGATATAGGTGATGACCCAGAAACGGAAGATGTCGAGTTCATTACTGTGTACTGGAAGGATTGGGAGACTGGCGAGACACATGAAATACGCTATATATGCCTCGATTCGTCTGGTGGGCTAAAGAAACTGGAGAGAAAACACTTGACTCGTGATAAGGACTGGGTGGAAATAGAAAATAAGGTGACTTTTGTAGCTGATAATATTTATACAGCGAATTTCTCCGCGCAAGACGGGGGATGGAGGCTAACCGTAGAAGCCCGCTCAGGAACGAGGAGTGAGACCAGGGAATATGAAATTAGCCAAAGGCTTGAGTTTGAGTGATAAGGTCAGGGCAATGAAAAACTGGTTATCTAGGGTGATAAGAGGTGAGGTTGGTCAAGCCCTGCCTATAGTGCTGGCTATGCTGGCTGTAGGCAGTTTGCTTATTGTTCCATTGCTTAACTTTGTCTCAACCAGCCTTAATGCCGGGGAAACCGTGGAAAGGAAAATAGAAGGACTTTATGCCGCTGATGCCGGAGTAGAAGATGCACTATGGAGGTTAAAGTATAACAAGCCTGCCTCTTTCCCTTATTCTTACGAATTAGCAGATGTAAATGGGATGTCAGTGAGTGTTGTTATCGGTGAAGTTACCTCCCTTTCTGGTGTGGAGTTAGAGGATTCGGGAGAACATGTTGATTGGTTGGAAGTAACCAAATCGGTAAGTTATAATGACGGGCTAGGTATTTACTTCTACACACTATACGTGACTAACAAATGTAGCGCAAACGTAAAAATAGAGAGGATTATGATTGTTTTACCACGAGACGTTGAATATGTAGACAGCTCAACCGGTGGTGACTTTACCACTGATGACCCGGCCGTCAGTGGTAACCCAACCACAGGCATAACGCTTGACTGGGAGTTCTCGCCACCTTACCCTAATATCGGCCCTGGCCCTGACCCCAATAACGGGGAATATAATACAGTAGCTCATACCTTCCAGTTGAACGGTCCGCCAGGAGTAGCCGGGGTTGGAAGTCATTGTGTTGTGCAGGCGCGTCGTCAGGATGTAGGCGGGACTGTTTGGGATGTGGATACTTCTCTCCCTTACCAGATTACGGCTCAGGCTAAGGAGGCCGGCGATACAGTGGTGGCGACTATTAGAGCCGGAGTGTGGAGTCATACCGAGTTATCTATCAGCTGCTGGCAGATAAATCCTTGATATGAATAGGAGTAGACATTGAAACTAAGTAAAACAAGCTGGTCACTGCTGACTATCGGCATTTTCATGATTCTGTTTACTAGCCTGGGTGTGGCTTACGCTCAGCAAGGTCAGGAGCAAAGCCGACTAAACCCTGAGCTGTCTTTGGCTCAACTGTTGTTAACCAAGCAGTTGGCCAAGTTTCCACCTGAGAAGTTTTCTTCTCAGCAGAGGGAACTGGAAAGCCGGCTGGCTAAAGCCGAGTCACAGCTTGAAACTGCCAAGACTACTCTTAGCCAGTTAATTGAAAGCATCGAGGTCACCGATACCCTATTTGAGGCTGGTGACACTTGCAGGGTGGAAATAATTGAGATTAGCTCAGCGGGTCTGACCAATAAGGAGTTGGGAGATATTACCTGCTCGGTTCTGTCGCTCGTGGTGAAGGTTGAAGGAGATGTACCCAATCTAACCAATTTTGTCGTCGAACTGAGTAGGAGATTCCCTACCGGTGTGGCTCAATCAGTACAAATAAATGTTCCTGAAGTGATTGAGGAGGAAGAGGAAACCGGGGGAGAATTAGAAACAGAATCAGGAGAAGAAGAATTAGAGAAGCCATCAGCTAATATCCAGCTGGTTATTTATTTTTATCAAGGTGACTAGCCATGGCCAAGAAGATGATTACTTTATATATTGATGATACTAGCCTCCGGCTACTGGTAACCAGGGGCAAGCGGATAATAAAATGGGCTGACTTGCCATTGGAGCCAGGCTTATTCAAGAGTAATGTTGTGATCAAAGAGGCGGAGGCTGCCGCCAAGATTAAGCAGCTTCTTAAAGCCCAGAAAGTAAAGGCAAAGAAGGTCATTGTTGGTCTGAGTGGGCTTCATTGCCTATCCCGTCCAATTATTTTACCCCGGTTACCTAAAACCATGCTGGATGAGGCAGTGATACGTGAGGCGAAAAGAGTGCTACCAACGCCTGTGGAACAACTTTATATCTCATGGCAGACCATTCCGCCACCAGAGGGGAAAATAAAGGTCTTCCTTGTGGCTATACCTCGTAAGACTGCTGATGCCCTGGTCAAAATGCTGCGTAGGGCAGGGCTTAATCCATACCTGATGGACTTAAAGCCCTTAGCCTTAGCCAGAGTGGTAAAGAAGGCGACTGCAGTAATTGTTGACGTTCAGCCAACTGAATTCGACATCGTAATTATGGCCGACGGAGTTCCTCAGCCTATGCGTACCATCTCCCTCCCCAGCGAGACACTATCCTGGCAAGCAAAGTTGCCGATGATAAGAGATGAGCTTGATAGAACCATCAAGTTCTATAACTCTAATAATCCGGAGCCTCTTGATTCTAGCGTACCTATATACGTCTCCGGGGAACTGGCTCATGAACCAGAGCTATGTAAGTCCCTGTCAGACGAGCTTGGGCACTCTGTTTTATCACTGTCATCACCACTGAAGTGTCCTAATCAATTCGACCCAACTCGTTACCTGGTCAACATCGGTTTGGCTCTCAAAGAGCTGCCATCGGAAAGGGAGGCTGGAGCCTCAGTGGCAAATCTAAGCATTCTACCTGTTGCCTACCGACCTAAACCCTTCTCTTTAACCAAGGTTCTTGTCCCCCTTAGTACCATAGTGGCTATTGGTTTGCTCATTCCCTTAGCAACGCTTGTACAGAACGCTGCTGCCGATACAGTGTCACAACGGGTTCAGCTAGATGCCACCAACCAATTCCTGAAGCAAAGGCAGGCGAAACAGCAATCGCAAAGGAAAGAGATTGACGAGTTAGAGAAACAAGTTGCCGAGTTAGAGATAACTCGTGATGCCTTTGCCAGCGTGCTTCATGATTTTAGTAGGCAGCAGGAGATAGCGAATGGTGATTTGAAGGTGGCAACATCTACCTTGCCGAGCACTGTAGATTTGGTCAGTATTACTCGCTCCAGTGCTGGATTGACCATAAGCGGTAAGTCACCAAGCGAGGCGGAGGTTTTATTATACGCCAGTAGCTTAGGTGCCAGCGGCCGGTTTTCCGAGACTATTATTGCCCACATGAAGAAAATTGAAGACGAAGGTGTGGACTTTGCCTTAGTTCTCAAAACGAGGGGTTGATACTGATGGATATTTTCCCATTGCTTCATTTAGCCAAATCAAAGGCTGCTTCTGATTTGCACCTCGTTGTTTCCAGCCCACCGCTACTCCGTATCGATGGTTTGCTCCAGCCAGTGGCCGATGTGCTACCGCTAACGCCCGATGATATAAACCAGGTTTTCCACCAGATAACTTCAGAAGACCAACAGGCGGATTTCCACCGCCGTCTCGAGCTGGACTTTGGCTATACCGTCCCTGAGGTTGGCCGACTTCGATGCAATGCAGCCAAACAGCGCGGGACGACTAGCCTCGTCATCCGCCTGCTGCCACCGGTCATTTCTACTCTTGAGGAACTGGATTTACCCGGGGTATGCAAAGAGCTAGTTCTTAAACCTCGAGGGCTGGTGGTAGTTAGTGGACCTACCGGTAGTGGCAAATCCACCACACTGGCAGCTATGATTAACCACTTGAACAGTACTGAAAGTCGCCGGGTGGTTACTATTGAAGACCCGATAGAGTATGTCTATTCTAACCTCAAGTGCACCATAACCCAGCGAGAACTTGGTAGTGATACTCTGTCCTTCGCTGAGGCACTAAAGCATGTGTTACGGCAGGACCCGGATGTAATTCTAGTTGGCGAGATGAGGGATTTGGAGACGGCATCGGCCGTGCTTACTATAGCTGAAACAGGACATTTGGTATTAACCACCGGTCATGCCACAAGTGCCCCACAGACTATTGAACGAATAGTAGACCTGTTCCCTCCCGACGAGCGTTATTTAGCTCAGACACGGCTGGCATCCTTGCTCATCGGTGTGCTGTGTCAGACGCTTATTCCTAAGGCTGACGGCTCAGGCAGGATACCCGCGGTTGAGATTATGCTGGCTAACCCAGCGGTAAGAAACCTTATCAGAGAGAGTAAGATTTACCAGTTGCCCAATACCATCCGTACCCATGCTCAACTAGGAATGCAGCTACTTGACCAGTCGCTGGTTAACCTCTGCCGCGAGGGGGTGATTAGCCGCGAGAATCTGCTTGCCTTCTGTAATGACCGAGATGAAGTGGGGAAGCTCGTCGGCCAGGTTGAGGCAGAATAACACGGTTTAATCCTCATTGCTAAAACTACCTAGAGGGCTAATAGGCCGCCAAATTCTTATCTTCTTTTTCCGCTGAGAATTAGAAAAGCCTATCAGCAAAGTCACATTCTCAAACCTTGCCGGTAGGCTTTTCCTCCGTGAGGACCTAACTGGGGCTTCAGTGGTCAAGGCATGGCTAAGGTGAAGGTAGCGTCTGGGTAACTGTCCCTTCCGTGGTAAATGCATAGCTGCAGCCGGACTTAATTGTGCCGTTATCGCTAAGTCCAGTCAGGTAGTCACTCAACTTCTTCGCTCCAGAGTCAGCCTTTACCGTGGTCATGTCACCAGTGGCAGTAACGTCGGCATCCAGTTCACCTGCGTCACTATCGGCCATCATTGCCATGGTTGATGTCTGGATATTGTGCAGTTCAGTTGCGTAAGCCTCAGTCTTACCCTTACCAATGAACTTGCCGACGTTGGGGACAGCCACTGCTGCCAGGACACCAAGGATGGCAACTACCACCAGGAGCTCAATCAGGGTAAAGCCCTTCTCCCCATAGCGGAACTGCTTGATAAACCTTTTCACTCTTTCTCACCTCCTTTCCTTTTTTATTGCTGATATTTTCAGGCTCAATCTAAAGCTTATCACAGTCTCGCCGAACGTCAATGAGGTATTAGTACCCCTCTGACATGGGAACAAAGTCCTATATAAATCGGGGCTGGATACAAATACGGATTGACTGATTGCTGAAAACAAGGCAAAATGTAGTGAAATGGGAGCTATGTTAACAGTCGTCTTTGCCTTACTCGGCACTGCTATCGGGAGTTTTCTTAACGTCTGTATTGGCCGCTTACCCGCTGGCAAATCACTGGTCTACCCACCATCTCACTGTGATACCTGCCAGCATCGTCTAGTGCCCAAAGACCTCATTCCGGTATTCAGCTACCTCTGGCTGCGTGGTCGCTGCCGCTATTGCCGGGCATCTATTTCCCGCCGTGTATTCTGGGTAGAGGTTGGTACCGGACTTTTGTTTGCCTTTACCTATTGGCACTATGGTTTGAGTGTTGATTTTGCAGTTACCACCTTTTACTGCTGTCTATTTATTTTGCTTATGGTCATTGACTTGGAGCACAAACTTATCCTGAACAAAATAGTTTATCCAGGGGCAGCGGTGGCTCTGATTATCAATGTCTTCTTGCCCCAGCCAGGAATTGTCAACGGTGTTATTGGTGGGGCTACCGGCTTCGTCTTGTTTTTAATACCGGCTCTTATCTACCCAGGAGGAATGGGGTGGGGAGATGTTAAAATGGCAGCATTGATAGGTATAGTTATTGGCTTCCCCCTGGTATTTGTCGCCTTGCTCATAGGAGTGGTTCTCGGTGGGTTGGTGGGTGGGATTCTTCTCCTGCTTAAGATAAAGAAACGGAAAGAGCCTATCCCATTTGGTTCTTTTTTATCGCTGTCAACCATAGCCACCCTATTGTGGGGAGGCGACATTCTTAACTGGTACATGGGATTTTTTTAGTTTTCAGGTAGTGCCACTTCGCCTTGTCAAAGACATATTTGACTAACCATTGACTGCCTCCTTGAATGGTAGTACAATAGTCCTAGATAGTAAATTAGGGAGTGGCCAGGGATGAAGATAAATCGGCGGCGTTCTAACATTGAGATAATTGCCAATATGTTAAAGGTAGGCGAGAATGGTGCGGGCAAGACCGAGATTATGTACAGCGCCAATATGAGCTATAGTCAGATACAGAAGTACCTTGGTTTCTTAGTGAGTCAGGGCTTTATTGACAAGGTGGAGGTGGGTAATCCGGTAGTGACCTATCGGATGACGGATAGCGGTTTAAAGTTACTCGAAAGTATAAAAGGCGTAATAGAAATGCTTGGACTGGAAGATGATGACGGGTTTTAACCGCTCGAAAGCTTTCGGTTTGAAGAGTAACCTGAGGGCAATAGAGTCTTCAGGTTATTTTTAGATTAGAAGCAACAAAAGGAGTATAAGCGTGGCAGAGAAAAGAATGTTAATAGTCGATGCTGAAGTAGTCAGAAAAATAGACGAAAATCGTGGTGACATGAACCGTTCGGAGTTTCTTAACTTCCTTATTGATAGCCAGCTTAAGGAAGAGGCTGGGAATCAAAACTATGTAGACAAGGAAGAATTCCTCCAATTCGCCCAAGGAATGAAGGAGCTGCTGCGCAATTTCCTTGAGTTCTTTATCAGCTATGGACTGGAACTGGGCAAACAACCGCAGGATAAAACTTTTGAAGAGCTAAGCCAGAAGCTACAAGCTCTGAGTAGTGCCGGTAACAAAGCTAAAAAAGTCTAATCGAGCTCCTCGCCAAACTTGTTTAACCCCACCGGACCTTTCGTTAATCCGTCTGTATGTAGTAGAACTATGTTCTAGAACACAATCACTTCCCAAACTAGCTGATCTGTCATAGTCTTTTCATATGAAGTTGGTTTGGGAGTTGGCAGATGCCAAGGGCGGTTGAGCTTTTGCGACAAGGCAGAGATGAAGAGCTGTGGCAGATGTGCTGTGGCTTTATCAACCTTACCCTTGAGCAATTCATGGCTATCCAGAGACGGCTGCTACTGGAACAAATAGGATTACTGAACCGGTGTGCCCTAGGCGGTAAGATTATGCACGGGGCGAAACCAGAGAGTGTAGAAGAGTTCAGGGAGCAGGTGCCACTGACTACCTATGCCGATTATTGCCCTGAGCTTATGGAAAAGAGAGAGGATATATTGCCGGCAAAGCCGGCTTTGTGGGTGCATACCTCGGGTAGGTCTGGAGAATACCCCTGTAAATGGGTACCGATACCCCCGGCATATCGTCATGAATTGAGTGAAATAATGTACGGCATTGGCATGCTCTCCAGTTGTAAGGGGTGGGGCGATACCTCTTCACTTAATGAGCGTCCCAAGATTGTCTACACCGTAGCCCCCAGACCCTATATGTCAGGTGCCCTGGCCACCATGTTAGAGGCGCAAACCCCCTCAGACTATCTACCTCCCTTAGAGGAAGCAGAAAGCCTGTCTTTTGAGGAACGAATAAGACTCGGTTTTAAACAAGCTCTATCCCAAGGACTCGATTACTTTTTTGGTCTATCTCTCGTTCTGGTTGCTGTCGGGGAAAAGTTCAGCCAGTCCTCAAACAAGGTAGACATTCGCCCCTTGCTTTCCCAGCCCAAAGCGCTGTTTCGCCTAGCTAGGGGGCTGGTCAAGAGCAAATTGGCTGGACGCCCCATGCTGCCTAGAGACCTATGGTCAGTAAGGGGAATCATGAGCGGTGGTCTTGATAGCGGAGTTTACAAAGACAAAATAAAGGAACTTTGGGGAAGGTATCCTTTGGATGTATATGCTAGTACCGAAGGCAGCATCATCGCTACCCAGACATGGGATTATGATGGTATGACCTTCATTCCCAATCTTAACTTCCTTGAGTTTATACCGGAAAAAGAACACTTCAAATGGCAGCTAGACCATAGCTACCAGCCAAAGGCTGTTTTACTTGATGAAGTAAAAGCCGGAGAGAATTACGAGGTAGTCATCACCAACTTTCACGGCGGTGCCTTGGTCAGATACAGAATTGGTGACATGGTCAGGATAACCTCTCTAACTAATGAGAAGCTGGGCATTGGTATTCCGCAAATGGTTTTTGAGCGGCGAGCTGATGACCTTCTTGATTTCATTGTCATTCGGCTGACAGAGAAGGTGATCTGGCAAGCAATAGAGAATACCGGCATTGCTTATGAGGATTGGGCCGCTTTCAAGAAAGCCGGGGAGCCGGTGCTACATCTCTTTATTGAACTTAAAGATAGGACCCTAGCCAGCGAGGTAGATATAGAGAGAGCGGTGTATGACCAGATTATGAACTCGGAAAACGATGCCTATACCACATCTCAGGCCCACGATGACTTAGCCGACATGATTAATTTTGGAGTAGAGGTTACTTTGCTGCCTCGTGGAGCTTTCGCTAATTACACATCTCAACGACAAGCTGAAGGCGCTGATTTAGCTCATCTGAAACCACCCCATATTAATCCATCAAACGAAGTGCTTTCGCTCCTGCTAGCCAAGCCAAAGGTTAAGGTAGAGGCTGAGCCTGAGAAGGTGGCGGTTCACTAGTACTTTAGTCTCCTTACTTTAGTCAGCTTACTTTGGGTTGGCTTGACAGCTTTCATATATGGGGTGATAATTACCTCAGATATGAATATTTATGCTTTGTTTCCTTTAATTGCCACCATTGCTTATATCCCGCTACTGGGCACCACCGTTAGCAGCCGTCCATGGCAGAGGAGACACAAACTCTTCACCTTATTTCTAATCGCTGCCATGATGTGGAGCCTCGCTGACTTTTTTTTCCGCAGCAATCTTTTCCCGCAACACAATTTCCTCTTGCTTAAAGTCATTCTAATTGCATTTACATGGATGGTAATGCAATTCCACTGCTTTACTTCTTCTTTCTTCGCCTCAGGTCAGGGGCGTTGGCTCCCATTTGCCTATGCTTCACTGGCAATGGTTGTCGTTCTAGTGGCGCTGGGCTATATTCCTGAAGGCGTTGGTGCCAGTGGTGACAAGCTTTATCCTGAGTATGGCAAAGGGGTCGTCTTCCTGGCTATTCCCCTCCTGACCCTGGTCGCTAGAAATGTGTATGTTTTCTGGAAGAGACTGAGGGTTTTAAATAATCCAGTACTGTATAATCAAATTGTTTCTCTGCTGCTCGGTATCTTCGTTCTGACCATCTTTACCTTCGCCGCCCTCCTCCCCTGGGGAAGGGAGTTTCCCATAAGTCATTTTGGCAACATCGTCAATGCCTTCATCCTCAGTTATGCCACTATCAGGCACCAATTGGTGGACATCAGGTTTGTTTTGCGACGAGGACTGGCATGGGTAAGCCTGGGGATTGTTGGTGCTGTTAGCTACTGGCTTTTGCTGGTTGCTCTTCATAGTGTGCTCCGCTTTGAGCTGGACTCGACCGCTATGTTCGTAGCTGCTGCAGTTGCCATTATAGCCGCTATGTTTATCTATCAACTGCGCCGCCCTTTCTTTGTAACCGTGGGCAAAGCTTTTCAGGGACAAAGCTACGATTACCGTCAGAAATTATCCGATTTTGCCAATAAGATACACAGTGTTTTCAGCCTCAGAGAACAGGGTGGAGAGCTGCTAACGCTGGTCACCAGAGCAATCGGCTGTAAGAAGGCATGCCTGCTCTTCATCGAGGCTGACAGCCAAGATTTCACTACCCAGCTTGTTGAACCTAGAAAGGGAGACAACCCCTTGTCCAGTCTAAGACTGAGGGGGCACAATCCTATTGTGGAGTATCTGAGTCGGGAGCAAAAGCCGCTAACCAGAGAGGATTTAGCCATCCTGCCCCAATTTCGCAGTCTATGGGAGCAGGAAAAGGAGGAGGTTAAGTCAAGTGAGATTGAGCTATTTATGCCTTTGATAAGCCGTGACAAATTAATAGGTATTCTGGCGCTGGACAAAAAGAAGTCCGGCAGGTACTCACTTGAAGATTTCAACTTGCTAAAGGATGTTACCAACCGGGTAGCAGTTAGTATGGAGAAGGAATACCTTCGCGAGCAGCTCAAGGAACGCGAGAAGGAGCTATCAGTAATCTACCGTTCTAGCGCTATTATGACCTCCAGTTTGGATATTCAGAGGATATACGATAGCTTTATACAGAAGCTGAAGGAGATAGTCGATGTTAGCTGGTCAGCAATTGTTCTAATTGAGGAGAATGAGATTTATTTTCTGGCGTTATCCTCCGAGATAGGCTCAGCCTGGCAGGTGGGGGAGCGAATACCAACCAAGGGCACAGCTACAGAGTGGGTGGCTACCCACAGGAAGGCTGTAGTCGAGCCTGACCTGGCGCAGGAATGCAAGTTTCCGACAGGGGAATACCATCTTAGGCAAGGGGTACGCTCGATTGCTTACCTCCCATTAATAGTAAAGGATGAAGTTATCGGCGCTCTAATCGTGGCTAGCTGTTACCCCAGTGCCTACAGCCAGAGGCACTTGAATCTCCTTGAGCAGTTGGCTTCTCAAATTGCTATGCCTATTGAGAATTCTCGCCTTTATGCTAAAGTGGAGCAGAAGGCTCGCATTGATGAGCTTACCGGATTGCTAAATCGCCGCTCCTTGGATGAACTGATTGCCAGTGAGATTGGCCGACACTCTCGTTATGGTGGTGTATTCTCGCTAATCATCCTTGACCTTGACTCGTTTAAGGCCTATAACGATAACTATGGGCATTTAGCCGGTGACAAACTTCTCAGGCAAGTCGGCGGCGCTATGAAAAGTGCTATAAGGGGTGCTGACCAGGCTTTTCGGTATGGCGGAGATGAATTTGCTATTCTTTTACCACAGACAACTATCGAGGCTGCCTACCATGTCGCTGAGCGAACTCGCCAACGAGTGGCTTCGGCAGTGAAGGCAGGTTATATACCAGTTACCGCCAGTCTTGGCTTGGCTAGCTGGCCGGCTGATGGCATAGGAGCAGATGAAATTATCGCGGCTGCTGACGCGGCACTCTATGGTGCCAAACGAAGCGGTGGTAATCAAAGTTACCGAGCCTCAGGAGCCATGCTGGTATCAGATAATACAACGATTGGTATTAGGAGTAATGAAGATAGTGAAGCCTTAAGCACTATTTACGCCCTGGCGGCAACAGTAGATGCCAAGGACCACTATACCCGCAGCCACTCGAAAAAAGTAAATGAGTATGCTGTAGCCCTGGCGGAAGCTCTTAATCTGGAGCCACAGGAAATAAGTAGGCTGGAAACTTGTGCCTTACTGCACGATATTGGCAAGATTGGCATCAGTAAAGAGATACTTAATAAGCCGGGCAAGTTGACTGCTGAGGAATGGGAAGCAATTAAAGTTCACCCTCAACTGGGGGCAACTATTGTTAGCCAGGCTCGTCAACTAGCTCCCTGCATACCTGGTATTCTGCATCACCATGAGAGGTATGATGGGAGTGGCTACCCCAAAGGACTGAAGGGTGAAGATATACCATTAGAAGCCCGCATTCTGGCCATAGCTGATGCCTTTGCTGCTATGGCTTCTGACCGGCTTTACTCTGGTGCCTTACCCTATGAAGAAGCGTTAGAGGAAATAAAGCATGGTGCTGGTAAGCAGTTCGACCCTAATCTGGTTGAGGTTTTCCTGTCCATTGTCAAAACTACTGCTCCGCGCCAATACAAGAGACAATATGAGGAGGTGAAATGATTTCAAGCCGGCTCCCCATTGTGGGCTGGACTTGAGGGAGGCTCATGAACACAAACAAAGTACAAGTCTTTATAGTTAGTCAGCAATCCTTGTTTCGGCAAGGAATAGAGCATTCTCTCTCCCCTATGGAAGACATAGAAATTTCAGGCGCTGCTGAGGTCAATGACGGAGTGCTATCAGCTATCGACAATTTACCACCTGATGTAGCCCTCGTGGATATTGATGGCCCCGCTGACAGCAGCCTGACACTAGCTCGCCGGATAAAGCAGCGCTCGCCTAACATTGCCGTAATTATGCTTACCTCAAACCCCAACGACGCTCAACTCTTTCAGGCACTCAAAGCCCAGGCTGTGGCTTATCTGAACAAAGAGACTACGGTTGACCAGCTAGTCGATACAATTAGGCGTGTAGCTCGTGGTGAGCACCCTATAAATGAAAGTCTTACTACCCGACCTAAAATAGCTGAACAAGTATTACGTCAGTTTCAAGAACTCTCCTGGCGAAGCGAAAGTGAAGCTTTCATCTCACCGCTCACCCCTAGAGAGACGGAAATCCTTAATTATATTGCTCATGGCTATTTTAACAAGCAGATTGCGATTAAACTTGGCATCAGCGAGCAAACCATTAAGAATCATGTTACTTCAATCTTGCGCAAACTGAATGCTAATGCCCGCACTGAAGCAGTAGTTGTAGCTATAAAGCAGGGCTTAATCTCTATCAGTTAAGTGCTTACCCTCTATACAGCCGTGACTCTCTCCAATCTTGCTCCTTCGATTAAAGGAAGAAGCTCAGATAGGAAAACTTCTCCTCGTGTTGACTAATTTTTTCTGACTCCACCCAAAAATCAGTCAACAACTCCCTGGGGGGATATACCCAATTATTCAAAACCGATTTTAGGGGGTTAGATTTTGATTACAGGGCGTCTCGCTCGGGTCTAGCGAGCTTTGGGCTTACCGGTCTTCTTAACAGTATCCCGGAATATATAGGCGTCAATCGGCTCAGGGATAATGCCCAGCTCGGCAAGCGATGGTCGAGACTCCTCCTCGATTTTCTTGTCCTCGACAGTATGTCTGAGAACAAAAATCCCTTTCTTTTATCTAATCTATGATATCGTTAGCACAATGACTATCGGGCTTTCAAAGGCACGCATCGTCCATTTAGACATACAAATCCTGACGGGCAGTCAGCACTGGTAGAGCATACCAAGTTCGGAAGCGCTTCCTTCAAAAGATTTACTTCTTTTCTCCTTTGATACACCACAGCACCCGTTCCCACCCAAATAAGTAGAGGCGTGCAACATCCAAGGAGCAACGCTAAAATACAATTGCGTAAACGCTTCATGACACACCTCCTCCGTACATTACTCTAGGTCAAGCAAATCAGAATACGATACTCGGCTCTTACTTTGTATTATCCTCCCCGAGCAGACTCGGAGCAATGGCATTTGTATCCACTATGCACCAATAAACTGCCCCTTTTTTGATAAAAATAACCCTATTTTTCATTACTATACCAATATAAAACAAGAGCTCTAACCTGAAGTTAGAGCTCTAACAGTCGCACTGACCGCATAATACCCACAGACTTATTCCATTTATGTATCCATACTGACTAGCCCCTTACGCATGGCATATTTAATGAGTTCAGTGCGGTTGTGTAAATTCAGCTTTTCCATTATTTTTACCCGGTGATTGAGAACCGTTTTTAGGCTGAGAAAGAGCATGTTAGCAATATCTCTACTGGTGTGACCATCAGCAATAAGCTTGAGTATTTCTCTCTCCCTTGCCGTCAGGCGGTCATAGGGCTCTTCTCCTTCAGCTTGCTGCAGGTAATCTTCAATTAGTGCTGCAGCTGCGGACGGGTACAAGAACGAGTCACCCTGGCGCACGGCGTGTATGGCTGATACCAGTTCCGAACTCAGTGCTCTCTTGGGTATGTAACCAGCAGCCCCTGCCTTGATGACCGATAACACGTACTCTTTATTGTCGTACTGAGTTAAAACTAAGACTTTCGTTTTTGGACTTTTCTTTGTTATGCGACGGGTAGCTTCCAGACCATCCATCCCAGGCATAGCTATGTCCATAATCACCACATCAGGCATCAGCTCTTGTACTTTCTCGATGGCTTCTTTTCCTTCGGACGCTTCCCCAACTATCTCAATGTCGTCGTGGACACCAAGCAAAGCGCGGATGCCATCTCGTAATATAGCGTGGTCATCTACCATCAATATCTTTATCCTATCCACTGGGCACCTCGTAGTTCAGGGGAATTTCGACATCGATTTTAGTGCTACCGCCACCCGGGCGTGACCTGATGCTCAAGGTACCGTTAGTAAGTTCTATCCTTTCCTTCATACCCAGTAACCCCAATCCTCGTGGCCCGTCTTTTGAACTTATGGCCTCCTCAATGTCAGAGCCTTCGCCGTCGTCCCTGACATGGACTACAATAGCCCTCTTTTTGAAATGCAGTGCTACATCGGTATTTATGAACTCATCGGCCCGATGTGTTGTTGGGGGAACCTTACTCGCCCCTCGCCCAATCGGCTTTATGGAAGATACCTTTTTCATTAGCGGATACTCTTCCCTTCCTCCAAAATCGGGACCTATACTTAACCCGCTCAGGATGTTCTTGCTAACCCAAGCAGTGCTAGCCCAGTCCCGCCAAGGGCAATTCCGGTGACGACCATAAAGACGCCGCTGTTGCCTCCTTTTCTTATTATATTACTTTACGATTACTCCCTCAAATTGACTTAGTTTATCGCTTAAGATTGACCCGCTGCGGTAGAAAATGAAGTTATCGCACCCTGAGCATTTGTTTACCTCCCTCCTTTCCTATAAGTTGCGGCCTGAGTATTGACAAAGTTTCTACTATATGATATTGTATACTATGTTGGTCATAATTGTCAACTATTCTCTTGATTTATGCCTGTCTACAAGGAGGTAAAGTCAATGAAGCTTTCAACCAAAGGGCGGTACGGAACAAGGGCACTCTTAGACATAGCTCTTCACCAAGGGGAAGGCCCGGCTCCACTAAAAGAAATTGCCCGGAGGCAGCAGATTTCACTGCAGTATCTGGAGCATTTGATAACACCTCTAATAGCCGGCGGCATAGTGCGTAGCATCAGAGGCCCTAGAGGCGGAGTTTCACTACTCAAGGCTCCTGAAGAGGTAAGATTGAGCGAGGTCATTCAGCTCCTCGAAGGCTCAATTGCACCAGCGGACTGTGTCAATAATCCCGGAATATGTGACCGCTCTAAATCTTGTGTCACCCGTGATATATGGGATGAGATGAAAAAGGCAATGGATGGAGTTTTGGAGTCTACGACCCTGCAGGATTTGGTTGAGAGACACAAAAGAAAAGAACAGCCTGAACAGGCAATGTATTACGTCTGAGTTCGATGGCTAATAGCTCGAATGGCATACACAAAAGGAGACAAGGCTTCTATGATTGACAGGTATTCAAGACAAGCCCTTTTCCCTGGTATTGGTAAAGAAGGGCAAAAGAAATTAGGCAATAGTAGCGTGGCAATCATTGGCTGTGGGGCACTGGGAACGGTTATTGCCACTTCTTTGGTGCGTGCTGGGGTGGGTAAAGTTAAGATTATTGATAGGGATTTCATTGAGTACCACAACCTGCAGCGGCAAGTCCTGTTTGATGAAGAGGACATACGGAACGGGCTGCCGAAGGCGATAGCCGCTGAGCGACATCTCAAGAGAGTAAATTCATCGGTTGAAGTTGAAGGGGTGGTCGCCGATGTTAACTACACGAATATTGAAAGGCTTGTCGGCAATGCGGATATCATCCTGGACGGGCTGGACAATTTTGAGACCCGCTTTCTGATAAATGACGTTTCCTTAAAGCATAAGATCCCGTGGGTTTATGGCGGAGCCATCTCTTCCTCTGGAATGACCATGAACATAATTCCAGGCAAAACTCCTTGCTTCCGATGCCTCTCGTCTAATCTGACTAGGCGGGGAACAATCCTGACCTGCGACACAGCCGGGGTAATTAGCCCTGCCCCGTTCATTATCGGCTCCCTTGAGTCGGTTGAGGCAATGAAGATACTGGTTGGAGCCAAGGAAATCAGTTGTCAGCTTGTAGTTATTGATGTTTGGAAAGGGAGCTTTCATCATTTTGAAATAAGTCCTCGCCAAGACTGCCCAGCCTGTCAGGGCAAGTATGAGTTCTTGGAGGGAAAATTTGGGGTAAGAACTACTTCCCTTTGTGGTCAAAATGCGGTGCAGGTGTTGAATCCTGGGGTAGGGGAGCTCTCTTTCAAAGAACTGGCAGCTCGCCTCAAAGTAGTGGGGGAGGTTACCTATAATGAGTTTATGCTGAATTTCGCAATCGATTCTCAAGAAATGGTTATCTTCCCTGATGGGCGGGCAATTGTCAGAAACACTACTGACGAGTCATTAGCACGAGGGCTTTATGCTAAATATGTTGGAGCATAGGTGTGATACCATGATTTACGTGGACAATGCAGCAACATCCTGGCCTAAGCCGGAGAGTGTTTACCAGACTATGGACGAGTTCCTGAGAAAGAAGGGGGGCAATCCGGGTCGTGGTAGCCATAGTATGGCGGTAGCGGCTGGGGAGACAGTGGAAGAAACGAGGCTGCTTGTAGCCCGTCTCATTAATGCCTCGGGAAAGGAGCGGGTCATATTTACTCTCAATTGCACAGATGCCCTAAACCTGGGGCTGAAGGGGCTGCTCAAGCCCGGAGACCACGTGATTACTAGTTGTATCGGGCACAATTCTGTGGTTCGTCCTCTCAGAAAGCTTGAGCAGCAAGGTGTCAAAATCACCAGATTGCCGTCTTCCCTAGACGCTGGAGTTGTGTCTGCCCAGGATATTGAGGCAGCGATAACCAAATACACGAAACTGGTAGTGGTTACCCATGCCTCTAATGTGACCGGGGTCATTCAACCAATTGAGGAATATGGGGCGATTGCTAGGAAGCACGGAGTAATTTTCATGGTAGATGCGGCTCAAACTGCAGGCAAATATCCTATTGATGTCCAGGCGGGGAACATTGACCTGCTCGCCTTTTCCGGGCATAAAGGGCTGTTTGGGCCCCCGGGAACCGGAGTGCTTTATGTGGGTAACCGGGTTGACCTTGATTCATTGCGTGAGGGTGGCACTGGCTCACACTCGGAACTAGAAGAGCAGCCGCTTGACCTGCCCTATAGATACGAAAGCGGGACAGTAAATAGCGTTGGCATCAGTGGACTTGGTGCCGGGCTGAAATATATCTTTAGTGAAGGCTTGGAGAGGATTCGTGCCCATGAGCAATACTTAACAGATAGCCTAATCGAAGGTTTATCGGACGTTCCTGGGATGATTCTTTATACGGCTAAGAATAGGTCTAAGCAAGCACCTGTCTTCTCTGTTAACATCGAGGGATATGAGCCAGGGGAGGTAGGAGCCATTCTTGACCAAGCGTTTGATATTAAGGTAAGGACAGGGCTTCACTGTGCCCCGGCAGCGCATAAGACGTTGGGCACTTATCCATTAGGTACTATCCGCTTAAGCCCGGGATACTTTAATACCGTGGAGGAAATTAACTTGACGCTTGAGGCTTTGGAGAAGATTGCAAGAACGGCCACCCCTAAGGTCAGGGCTCATGGAAAACTAGAAATAGGGAGGGTGATTAGGCAGTGAAGATTATCGTAAAATCTAGCTTTGACCTGAACGAAACGGAGATGGAGACTCAAAGCACTACATTAGGCGCTCTACTGGATGAGTTGCAGAATAACTATAAGCTGATGAAGGCTGAGTTTTTTGATAGTGAGCGTAGGGAAGTATATCCAGATTGTGAGGTGCTTGTTAACGAACGGTCATACCAAGTTCTTACTGATGGCCTAGATACTAAGGTGAAGGACGGGGATAAGGTGGAAATTATCATGTTTACATTGGCGGGAGGCTAAACTTCTCACCACGAGGAGGATTGGAATAGCAAAGGCAGATGTGCTCTGTCCATTTACACATAGATTATGCAAAGACTGTGCACTCTACAGGGGCAGGCATTGCTACTTAAGTTTCTGTAAGCAGTATCGTGGCTACACAGGCGAGTCAAAGGAGAACACTAAATCTGATACTAATCATAATTCGGTTGATTTCCAGGCTTTATGGAAGCTGGTGGAGCCATGGGCTGGTGCAAGTCGTCGACCAGAAGCTGAGTTGGAACTCAAACTGAAGGTTATCGATATGGAAAGCGGGGAAACCAGAACTTGCCAGTTTGAGGAAACCAAAACATGGGACTGGAGCAGTCCAGAATTGGTGAGAGTGGTTGGTGATCTTCACATCACCAGCCGGGATAAGCTGGTTGAGCTCTTACGTTATAAGGCGGAGAAGGGCTACCAGGAAGTAGTGGTTTATGAGTTACCCCGTTTCATGCTGCTTGGTGGTGGATAAAGCACAGCCAGATAGTAAGGATGAGATGGGAGAAGCTAAAAATCAAGACAAGGAGGAGAGCAAGATGGTCAAGAGTCAAAATAGTAAGGATGAGATGGGAGAAGCTAAAAATCAAGACAAGGAGGAGAGCAAGATGGTCAAGAGTCAAAAAGTAGACATCCTTCGATACAGGACAATAGAGATACCCAAGCTAACCAGGGGCATAGCTAAGGACTCTACCGAGCTAATTGCGAATACACCGCTGGTCAGATTAAACCGGATAACCGAGGGGGCGAAGGCAGAGGTAGTGGCCAAGCTTGAATCCTTTAATCCTCTGGGGAGTGTCAAGGACCGGATTGGGGTAGCAATGATTGTAGATGCTGAAGAGAAGGGACTCATCAATGAGAATACGATTATTGTTGAGCCCACCAGCGGCAATACCGGCATTTCCCTCGCCTTTGTCTGTGCCGCGCGGGGATACAAGCTTGTCCTCACCATGCCTGATACGATGTCCGTGGAGCGGAGGCAGCTCCTGTCCATTTTCGGTGCTGAGCTGGTACTGACCCCCGGAGCAGAGGGGATGCCCGGGGCAGTAAGGAAAGCCGAGCAACTAGTGGCGGAAAACCCTAACTACTTTATGCCTCAGCAGTTTAACAACCCGGCAAACCCAGAGATACACCGGCTGACCACAGCCGAGGAAATCTGGAGAGATACTGATGGCCGGGTGGATATTTTAGTCTCCGGGGTAGGAACTGGCGGGACAATTACCGCAGTGGCTGAAGTAATAAAGCCCAGGAAGCCTGAATTTAAGGCTATTGCTGTTGAGCCGACTGATTCCCCAGTTCTTTCTGGGGGAAAGCCGGGCTCACACAAAATCCAGGGTATTGGGGCTGGCTTCGTCCCCAATGTTTTGAGAATAGATTTAGTCGATGAGATTGTTAAGGTTACTAATGAAGACGCCGGAATAATGGCGAGAAGGTTAGCCAAAGAAGAAGGGATACTGGCTGGCATATCTTCAGGTGCGGCAGCCTGGGCAGCATTAGAGGTGGCCAAAAGACAGGAAAATAAAGGTAAGCTTATCGTGGTGGTTTTGCCTGACACCGGTGAGCGCTATCTATCTACCTGGCTTTTTCAGGAGCTTTATTAGACTGTACAAAGCATATAAAAGGGAAGGGTTATCTTGTTTGAGACGTTGAGAGAAGATATTCAAACAGTTTTTGCTAAAGACCCGGCGGCAAGGAGCGTGCTCGAGGTTATCTTTTGCTATCCAGGGTTACATGCCCTGTGGCTCCACCGAGTGGCTCATTTTCTCTGGCGCCACAAGCTCCAGTTTCTGGCTCGCTTTCTCTCTCATAGCAATCGTTTCTTAACCGGCATTGAAATCCACCCCGAAGCCAGAATCGGCAGGCGCTTCTTTATAGACCACGGGGCAGGGGTAGTCATTGGGGAGACGGCAGATGTAGGAGATGATGTGCTAATATATCAAGGAGTCGTCCTGGGTGGAACCACTCTGAAGAAGGAGAAGCGCCATCCTACAATCGGCAACAATGTCGTGATGGGAGCCGGGGCGGTAGCTCTAGGTGCTATCACCATAGGCGATGGGGCGAGAATCGGCGCAGGTTCGGTAGTGGTAAAGTCAGTTCCGCCTGGAGCCACGGTGGTAGGAATACCGGGGCGGGTGGCAGAAGATCACCAGAAACCGCTCATGGACTTAGACCATGGGAAGTTGCCCGACCCGGTGGCAGAAGCTGTAAGGCTGGTCTTGAAGGAGCAGGAAAAGATTCGGGAGCGCCTGAACAGGGTCGAGCGCTTAACCGGAGTGGCAACCGCCACGGATGAACTAGGCGAGACGAGGAGGAAAATTGAGAGAGAGTTCAGCCAAGGAGAGGGGATATGAAATTTGAAACGCTAGCTATTCACGCTGGGGAAAGGCCGGATGCGGCATTTGGTGCCGTCTCAGTGCCTATCTACCAGACATCGACCTTTGTCTTTGAGGATGTGGGCAAGACGAGAGGCTATGATTACTCACGCACCGCAAACCCGACGAGGAAGGCTCTGGAGGATACCATTGCCCGGCTCGAGGGAGGAAAGGCAGGGTTTGCCTTTGCCACCGGGATGGCCGCCGAAGCCACGGTCATGCACCTGCTTAAGGCCGGTGACCACGTAATCTCAGGGGATGATGTCTATGGGGGAACCTATAGGCTGTTTCAGAATGTAATGCAGGACTTCGGATTGGAGTTCACCTTTCTGAGAATGGATAGCCGGCAAACGATTGAGGAGGCGATAAAGCCAAATACCAGGATGCTGTGGCTGGAGACCCCGTCTAACCCACTGCTGAATATAGTTGATATTGAGATGGTGGTTGATATTGCTAAACAACACAACCTGATGACGGTGATAGATAACACCTTTGCCACTCCCTATTTTTTGAGGCCTATTGAGTATGGGGTTGACCTCGTTGTCCATTCCACAACTAAGTATCTCAACGGGCATTGTGATGTTGTCGGCGGTGCTGTGGTAACCACTACTGATGAGCTAAGTGAGCGGGTTCAATTTCTCTTAAATGCCATGGGGACCTGTGCCTCCCCGTTTGATTGCTGGCTGGTGCTGCGAGGAATCCAGACCCTGCCGGTGCGGATGAGACAGCATGAGGAGAACGCTGCTGGCGTAGCCAATTATCTTAAGGGGCACCCGGCGGTAAAAAGGGTATTCTATCCCGGGCTTGACTCGCATCCCGGGTATGAAATCGCTAAAAGGCAGATGAAGGGGTTCGGTGGAGTGGTCTCATTTGAATTAAAAAGGGGGGTTGAGGCGGCCAATAGCTTTCTAAAAAGAATTAAGGTCTTTTCCCTGGCAGAGTCACTGGGCGGTGTTGCTTCCCTTGCCGAACACCCGGCGACGATGAGCCATGCCTCAATGCCCCAGGATTATAGAGAGAAGGTGGGAATCACTGATGACCTAATCCGGTTATCCGTAGGCTTGGAAAATATTGATGATTTGATTGATGATTTAGAACAGGCACTCAAGCCCCGATGAAGGAGATGGTTTGATGAAACTATATCAGATAGTGATAAAGGATGTCCTGCGAAGAAAAAGACGAGTATTATATGCAGCACTGGGCGTGGTTGTTGGTACTATGACAGTCATTGGCATATTAACAATTGCCCTCGCCGGGGAAGCAAGAATCTACAATCAGTTGGAAAAATATGGTCCTAACTTAACAGTCATACCTGCAATAAGCAACCTCGACATGCAGTTAGGCGACCTTAGCCTCGGAACTTTGACAGTCGGGGAAAACTACATTTCCGAAAAAGTCCTGCCGGAGATCAGACAAATAGCCGATGGTGAAATAAGACAAGCGTTGGGCATCAAAGCTGATGGTAATATTGCCACGATTGCTCCAAAACTCTATATGAACACTGAGGTGAACGGTATATCTGTGATGGTGGTTGGAGTAGACCCTCAAGAGGAGAATAATATCAAGACATGGTGGAGAATCCGAGAAGGGGATTACCTTGAAAGCGCAGACCAAGCTTTGGTTGGGTCAGTAGCTGCTGAGCTACTGGGACTCAACATCGGTGACAAGGTTGCGCTTAACGGGAGTGATTTAACCATCGTCGGCATTCTTGATGAGTCAGGCTCAAACGACGATTATCAAATATTTGTTCCTATAATTACATTGCAGAAGGCATTTGGTAAAGAGGGGCTAGTTTCTTCAATAGATATTCGTGCACTGTGCAGCGCGTGCCCTGTAGAAATCATCGCTGATGGCATAAATCAGAACATCCCTGGGGTCAGAGCGATTGCAGTGAAACAAGTAGCTGCGGCAGAAATGGGCATGATGGACAAGGTGAATAGGTTCATGTTGGCTTTAGCCGGAATCACCCTTGCTGTCGGTTTATTTGGGGTAGTCAACACGATGATGGCTTCGGTCAACGAGAGAATAAAGGATATCGGAATAATGAGGGCAGTGGGGGCATCACGTAATCAGATAATTAAGATCTTCGTTTATGAAGCCATCATTATCGGAATAGTGGGGGGTATCTTTGGCTATATTGCTGGAACCTTACTGGCATACGCAGTGGGACCACTGATTTTCGAAGGTACAGCCATTACTTACATTCCCCAATACTTCCCCTTATCATTAGGTCTGGCTACCCTTATTGCTGTCGTTGCAACTGTGTACCCTGCATTCCACGCAACCAGGATTAAGGTTGCTGACTCATTCAGGTCTTTGTGAGGTAAATGACATGTTAGAAATCAAAAATGTATCCAAAATTTACGGCGGGGGTACTGCGCAAGTTGTTGCTCTCAATAACGTTTCTCTTCAGGTAAATAAGGGCGATTTTATAGCTGTTATGGGACCTTCTGGAAGCGGAAAATCTACTCTCTTGAATATCATTGGTGGTTTGGACAGTCTCTCCAGCGGTGAAGTGATTTTAGAGGAGAAACGTATCGATAACTTAGATGAAAATGCACTTGTAGCCATTAGAAGGGGTAAAATAGCCTACGTTTTCCAGCAGTATCATTTGCTTCCATCTCTGAGTGCTCTTGAAAACGTGCTCTTACCTTTGACATTTTGTGGAGCAAACAGGGAAAGAAAGAAAGCGATTGATATGCTGAACAGGGTAGGATTAGGAAAAAGGGCTGAGCATAAACCCAGCGAGCTAAGTGGCGGGGAGCAACAGAGAGTAGCGATTGCCAGAGCTCTAGTTAATGACCCATCGCTTATCCTAGCAGACGAGCCAACTGGTAATATGGATCAAAAAACAGGAAGGCAGATTTTAGGTCTATTCGACGAACTAAATATAGATGGACACACCATAGTTATGGTTACCCACAACCCCGAGATAGCCAAGCACGCCAAAGAAATCATAGTCCTTCAGGATGGCCAAATCGTAGACAGGGTTGAACAGAAAGGGAGGATTTAAGAAGAATGAAACTCGGAACTAAGCAAATCGCATTGGTCATTGTTCTCCTTACATTCGTTGGATTTGTGCAAGCATGTACTGGTTCAAACTCGCCTCAGGTAAACTCTCAAACAACCACGAAAGAAGCACCGTCAGCTTCGCCAGCCTTCCAGGTTACCAATTTAGCGATTAACCCGAGTGAGGTTTACCCTGGAGTAGAAGTCGTTATTACTGCTGAGGTGACAAATACCAGTGACACTGAGGATGACTATACCGCCGAACTGAGGATAGACGATGTTACCGGGGCTTCGTTGCCAGCTTTTCGATATTTGAAGGAAGTAACTATAGCTGTTGGGGAAAGCCAGCTAATGACTTTCTTGGTATCTAAGAATACAGAGGGGACTTATAAAGTAACATGGGGCGATCTTACTGGAGAATTCGTAGTGGTCAAGCCATCTAAGCTAACAGCGGAAGGGACTCCGCCAGCCCCATCAGCTTTCGAGACTGCCGAGTTAGCGATTAACCCGGCTGAGGTTTACCCTGGAGTAGAAGTCGTTATTACTGTTGAGGTGACAAATACCAGTGACACTGAGGGTACTTATACTGCCGGACTGAGGCTAGATGATGACACTGTGGGAACGGAGGAAATAACTCTCGCTGCTGGGGAAAGCCAACCCATGAGTTTTGTAGGATCCATTGCTACCCCAGGGACCTATAAAGTCACCTGGGCTGAGCTTGTTGGAGAATTTCTGGTACCCAGGCTCACTGGAGAATTGGTGGTAGTGGGAGATGAGCCAACGGAATCAAGCGATTCCAATATC
>SDBU01001830.1_pt1 | contig 29359 bp, 41 predicted proteins | sample 2277071 | NCBI WGS metagenome assembly SDBU01 (sample SAMN10397929, study PRJNA504765) | marine sediment metagenome | isolation source: marine sediment core GS08_GC12, 126 cmbsf | place: Arctic Ocean: Gakkel Ridge, Loki's castle | collected 2008 | reverse complement strand
AGCGGCCACAGAGGTGGCCCCATCAAGCCGCATGGCGATGACGGCCCCTGTGATGGCCAGGATCGCCCATAGGACGAACCAGACCATCTTTCGGGAGTTTTGGAAGTTCATTTCTTCTTCTTCTTCTTTTTTTTCTCTTTTGGGGTGTGGCCGGGCATGTCATTCTCCTTTCAGTTTGGCGATCTCTCTTTCCGCCAGTTCCTTGGCTTTCTGGATGGGGCGTTTCCAAAGCCATACGATAGCGCCGCCAATGCACATTCCCACGAAAATCAAAAATCCCTCAAACATGGTCACTCTCCTTCGTCGGTTATGGTGATGAACACGCGCTCGCCTTGCGAAAACGCGCGGTAGGTTGCCTCAAAAACCATCTCGTATGCCGGCCGCGATTGGTTGATTTCCGCCTCGCCGCGGATGCTGGCGCCGTAGCCAGCGAGAACGCAACCGGACGTATGTTCGTCCTTATTCCCGGTGTGGATCAGAATATCGGTGAACCCCGGAACGTTGGCAATCTCCAAAGCCCAGTCATGGCCCCATCTGGCCTTGTATGCCTCGTAAAAGCGCCCGTGGGTCCGCTTGATGATCTCATACCGCCCGGCAGGGATGCGCGTCTCTCCGGCGACCTTGACGTCCTGGTGCTGATCCTCGAGCGTGAAGCACCGATCCTTCGGCAATATCATGAGCCCAAGCGTAGCCTCGCCATCATCGAGCAGCCGGTTCAGGTGGAGTTCCATCATCTGTCCTTTTTCGCTTCGAGTTTGTCGAACACCTTGCCAAGTTTTTTCGACACATCCTTGAAGCCTTCGCTGCTCTGCTTTGAATGCGCCGTCATGGCCTTCTCTAATCGAGTGACGCAATCCCTCACATCCTCTTTGGTGGCAAATTGCTTGGCGTTCTCAAGCCGTTCTGCGGCTCTCTCCAAGCGGTCAGCAGCGGCTTCGTCTTTTGTTTCCGGGTTTATGACTACCTCTACTAATTGTTGCTCTTATTTATACAAAATAGAGTTGCGAATTGCATAGGTCTCCTAAACATATCCGTGAACACGAATACCAAACGTTCCTGATGGTGCGTCAATGGCCCCTGAGGTTAGGTTCACAGCGCGTACCGTGACCGTATCTGTTGAAGAAACAAAGCCTTTGGTAAAAAGCAGCGCTGAAAATCCTGTCGGTTCTGTCACATCAACACCCATTCCAGGCAAAGCGCCCTCAACCGCAACTGTGAGATCTTGTTTGTTTCCGGCAGCAACGGGTGGGAAATCTAGCGCTACCGCAACACGCGCTTCAAAAGTCTTGCCAGCATTGTCGCTGGATGCACCTACAATCAATTCCTTGACCCGTAAGGTTTCATAGACCGTCAGGTTATCGAGCGAGTATCCAGGCCCAACACCACCCTTGTCAAAGGGAATTCCCCCGCCTCCAACTTTCTTGATGAAGTAGTAGAGATTATATGTAGATGTAGCGTCTGGCTGGGTTGTCCATACGGAAGTGACAAGAGATATGGTTTCCTTGGTGTTGGATGCAATTTGGAACCATTGCCCCGGTCCTGTCCCGCCGGTTATCTCGACTGCCCCACCACGCCATTGATTCAAGGTCCACGTTTTCGTCGTATCCGTGAGACTGTTTGTTCCCCCGGATGACGCTGTTCCAGAATCGTCAGCCGCCGCAGAATCTCCAAAAGTGGCTGTACCTGTCAGAATAATGGTAGTTTGCTCAATCACCGGGGCCAACATCGCAGTTTCGTCAAATTGTACCGCTATCTTGACATCTCTGCCAGCCTGTACCGACAACAGGAAATGCCCCACCGAAGCATCATCTAGGAAACTCAGTGGTATCGCCGTGTCTGCCGCGGGTGCTTCGGATTCATAATAATCCACGCGATCACCCAATGCCAGTTCCAGACCTGTTCCGCTATAGTCGATAGGAAAGAAGGCCGCGACGTGAAGGCCCACACCTGCTAACTGTGAAATTAATCCGTCTTTCGTATTTATGGAATAAAGTTTGCCGCAGTCCATAATATTTGTGTTGAGATCATAGGCGGTGGCGTTCTCCATGTTACGAACCATAATATTATCCAGAGAGCCATATGCCCCGAATTGTGTCGTTCGTCTTCCAAGTCTTAGCCCTGACGTCAACGAAGTATTGAGTTCCCCAGCAAGCGCCATATTATAGATTTCAACCTTTGCGGCACTGCCGCTGTCTTCTATAAATGCTGTTGCCGTGGAACCGATGGCACATTTCAGGCGCGTTCCTTCAAGATTAGCACCGATAAACCGCGTCCCAGGCTGTATCTGGAGAATTCGCGCGCCAGTATTCGTAACTTTGTAACCTCCCTCGGCTAATCTCACAGTGAAGGAACCGAAGGTGCCGGTATCCTTCCAGTCTAGCGCCGCCTGAATAGCTGCCGTATCATTGGTCGCAGAACCCTCTGCCACTCCAGGGTTCCAGTCTCGCTTGGCCCCAAACATTTCCGGCGTTACCTCATTGTATGGATTTAACAACCTTATCCAGCGTCCAACTCCGCCTTCATCGGCGGCAAATATCGTGCCGGTTTCTGCGGTGGCTGTTGAAGATGAACTCCACTGAAATAATCCCCCACCGTCATCACCTTTGGTCGTATAGCCTTCGACCTGTCGTATCTCGGTGTCTGCCAAGCCTGCTTTTACAAGAGCCGTTAGAACGGCAATTGTATTTACGACAACCCTTCCTGACAAATCAAAGCCAAGCAAAGGATCGTAGCTTGGCGTTGTTAGAACATCCGCCGCGGTATGAATATCCAGCTTGTATTCCCCAGACCCCCAGACATCGACACCAAGCTTTCCTTCCGCATCCAAAACAATGGCGTTCGTGACCAGCGTGCTTGGAGTTGTCAGCGTAGAGTCTGAAAACGTGGCTTTCGGTGTCGTCGTGCCGGTTTCATAAAAATATATGCGCCCGGAAGCAAGCGGATTACCGTTTGAATCGGTGAAAGGAAAGTCCGGATGAATCAGTCTGGTTGCCATTATCTTAACGCCTCGTTTGTCTCTACAGCCGCCACCGCCGTCAAGAGTTCGGTCATTCTTTTCCCGGCTTCGTTGGCGTTTCTCATTCTTGCGATTGCCTTCAAATCCGCCTTGAAACTGGGGTCAAACATTAGCCTTGCCATCGCTGCGCTGTTACGTCGCAGGATTTCATCTTCGGTCAAACCCGTAACGGCCTTGCCGGCAGCGCGCCCTACACTCTCTGGAATATTGGAGAGAAACCTTGCCACCGCTCCCGCTGGCCCCTTTAGTTCCCTGATAAATTCCTGCCGGGAAGCGGTCTGACTTCCTCCTGGGCGACCTCTTGCGGCACGGCGTAAAACAGTCTCCAGATATAAAGCGGCTGAGCGCTGACCCTCGGGAAGAGCATTGAGTAGCACCTTGCGGCTTTTCGCATTGCCGAAAATAGCATCCACGAATTGCCCGGGCTGGTTTTCAATAGCTCCCGTTCGGGTGGGCTTAATACTTCCAAGGCGGCGTTCAAGTTCAACCCTGACGATTTCCCGCCATGCGTCTGGGTCTACCGATTCAATTGCTTTGCGGGCATTCAGAACCGACTGTGGATTGACATCTTCTGGGTCGAGCAATTTTTTAGATATAGTTTTTAGGTTGGCATCTTTCACCTTCTCAATGCCGCGCGTTGCGTTAATAGCATCATCCACTTCCGGTGAAACCTCACGGAAAACTGTTCTTGCCTCCGCGTAGCCGGGAGAAGCCTTTTCAAGATTCCGGACAAGATCGTCCTGCACCCCAACCAATTGCCGCTTGGTCGTTGGACCCAATCCGCCTTCGCCGGTTTTGTTAATCATCTGGTCAATTTCGGTCTTTACATTGTGCAAGCGCTCCAAATCACCATTGGCGTTTTTAATCAGTTTTTGCACCCGTGAAAGTGACCGCCAAATCTCCCCGCCCTTCGGAAAGGCTTCCAGAGATATTTCCACAGGATCAACCTTCAGCCCAAACACGCGGGCATCCTCGAATGCCGCATCGAAGATAGGCGAGGCCTTTTGGCTGCGAATTATTTTGGCGTTTTCAATCGAGCGCTGTGCGGCATTTCTTATACGTCTTTGCCCTGTTTCGACCGCTCTTTCCGGGGCGATATCATCCAAAAACCCAATCACAGCATCAAAAGCCTGTTTGTTCTGTTTTTCCAAGGCTGTTGCTGCCTGCTGCGCGCTTCCCGGCAATTCCGCTAATACGGCCTGTCTGTCCAACTCTCGGGGAATGCGGGTTCTTTGCGCGGGAAATAAATCCACGCCTGTTTTTGCCTCGGCCTCCAGTGCCGATTCAGTAAGTGCAGCGGTTTCTCGCGTGGTTCCCACGGGGGCAGCACGTTGGCCTCTTATGGCCCTTGCTCCCGCACCAATCCCCCTTAGAACCGGCGGCGCAATAGCCTCTATGCCGCCAGCTATTGCGGCGCGTGTTCCAGCAGCTACCGGTTCCGCTGCTCCCTCGGCACCTAATGCTTCCGCTCCTATGTCCAGCCCGGCAGAAGTACCGGCCCCGGCAAAGAAGCGGGCTACAAAGCCTTTCAATCTTGCAGCGGGAACAAAAGCCAATACCTGGGCCGCCCCCTGCACAACATCCTGAAAAGATGCGCCGGGCTTGTTCAGAATAAATTCTTCCCCGTCCAAAACAACAAAGGTATTGCCGAGTTCATCGGTATCTATTGTTGCTTCCGGCAATATGTCTTGAATCAGGTTGGATTGTGCTTGCGGGTCCATAGTTGAAAGAAGCCCCAGAGCAAGGCGGAAATCATTCCCGAAACTTCCAGTATCAATTTCCCCTATTTCAGGCGCGGCCTCGGTTCTTGGGGTGGTGCGCGATTCCCCGGTGAACAAATCAGTTACGGAAAAATCGCCGCTCGCAACGGGATCGCCGGTTATGGGTTGATCTGGCGTTCCCGCGCCAGCAAGTCCACCGCTTAAGAGGCCCTGCAAAACCGGATCAATAGGTTCTGGCTCGGTAGGAGCCAGCAGGCTTTCCAGCACAGGGTCGAGTTTTTCAGCCATTATATTCCGAACTCCTCCCGGAAGACCCTTGCAACAGCGGCGCTCTTGGCAGCGTCGTCTCCCTCTGTGCTTTTGCGAACCTCTATCGCGCGCCTGTTCATCACGCCAACAATTCCGCTCCTGTCAGTGTCGCTTGTGGGCAGAGAAAGCCTATTGAATTCACGCTCTCTCGCCGGCTTGGAAAGCGCATCCAGATTAATTCCGTTCCTCAAGAGATGGACGCGCCTTGCCCTCGCCAGTTTGAGACTCCTCTGAACGCCGCGCATCTTCGAAAGAAATACCGAAGGGGAATCGCCATCAAATATGCCTTCGCCCGGATCGGGGAAGCCTTGCCTGATGCGATTGGCTTCCTTCTCCGACATCTGCGCGCCGGTAATGCGCTTGATTTCCAGATTGATATTCTCGATAGCATCACGCTGGAACGCTGCGAAGTCTGTGAGGAATTGCTGATCTTCACTGGATAGATCGCCGCCGAGTTTTTCCCTGATCTCGCTGATTTTTGCGCCGAGCCGCCCTGAAAATTCAAGGAATTCTGGCTTAAATCCTGCCGCTATAGCGTCAATGCGGGCAATAGAATCATCAATTCCAACAATATCTGTTTCCGCTTGTGCCAGCGTCTTTTTCTGCAAATCAGCCCCGCCGCCTGCGGAAATTACCGTTCCATCCGGAAGCGTGACGGAAAAGCCCTTGCCCTTCGCGGTGGCTGCATCGAATCTTGTGACCTCCGGGCTTCCCTCGCCAAACTCAGCGATAATCCTTTGTCTGTCCTCAAGCTGCTTGCCTGCGGTGCTGCGCAGTTCTTCCGGCTCTAGGCCAAGCTCCTCGAAAGACAGGCTGGAACGCGGGCCAAATTCAGCAACAATATCCTTGGCTAATTCGCGCCAATCCTCATCCTCCCATGCGGAAGTATCAACCCCGCCCTCTTCCAACTCCCTGATGAAGTCAGGAAAGCCGAGTGTTACTGCTTTTTTGGGAGAATCCGAGCGTTGCACGAATAATGCCGCCTTCACATTTTCATCGGCCTCGCGCTGTTGTTTTTCCCGCGCAATCTCGTTTTTGGCCTCACCGAACTCCTGTTGCTCAGTAAGAAAGCTCTGTATTTGGGCGGTTTTCTCGGGATCAACAGCCGCTAGCTCGTTCAGCGTTGGGGCGTTTTCTCCACCTGCGAGAAACTCCTGGAACAGGGGATTAAATGCGGCTTCGCGTTTTTTCAAACGATCCCCGGCATCAATCCGCTGCTGGGCAAGCACGTTCTGGCTGCGCTGTCCCCTGATTGTCTCAGCCTGTGACAGGACATTGCCTAAATCAAAAGGTTTGAAATCCGGCATTAAATCGCTCCCGTGGGGACTGGTTTTAATTGCTGCTGAAGCAGGAAGTTGCTCAATCCACCCTGCACGGCAGTATTGATGGCGCCAAACCGGGCCCCTATTGAAGACGCCCGGTTTTCACTGGCACGCGTTTGAAGATTGCCTACATTCACGCCGAGGCTAGTAGCCCTGCCAGCGGCAGTTTCCCCCGCCCTGCCCAAAGCAAGGTTCTGAAGCGGGTTAAGGAAAGCAGTGAGAAAATTCTGGCTTGCAAGGCCAGCAGCGCGGTCCTGAAGCGCGGCAAAGGTGTTTCCGGAGGCTAACCCCCCGCGCGCGGCGGCGCTTCTCTCCACGGCTTGTAGAGCTTCGTCGCGGATAAACTCGAAACCGGGGATTTGCGTAAGATCAGGAATTTGCGCCTCCCCCGTGCCAATTCCGAGAATATTCCGCAATTCATTCAGCGCTGCAGTTTCAGCTTCTCTGCGGGGCGCCGTAAGCTCCTGCGCGATATCAAACTGCCGGCGCTGCTCCGCAATGGCCCGATCGGTCCCACGCTGAAGTGCTTTGCCCTGCTTCTTGGCTGCAAGATAACCAAGGCCACCAGCGACCACAGCGCCAATTACAGGAGCAAACGGGGCTAGAAACGGCATTGCTTTTTCTCCATCTCAAAGAATTCGGTTTCTCGTACTATTCCCATACCATAATCTGAAGTTCCGGTTCCAGCAGATTTAAAGCCAGCCCTTCTGGTTAAAAGCCGGGAAGATTTGTAGGAAACAGGGATTCTAGCGGTGATTTTCTCGGCTCCCCGGTCAAACATCATTTCACAGCTTTCAATAACTGCGTCAATTGCCTTTTTTCCGCGACCTTCGGGGAGAAAAAACATATGGCCTTCGAACTGCCCGGGAACGGTCGGCGTGAAAGAAACAGCACCAACCCCGTTGGTGAAAATAATGCTTCCCGCCCTCATAACCGGTTCGACATCCATCTGTATGCCGGTTCCCATAGAGGCCCCGCCATTCACGCCCGGGGAATTGAGAATTTCGTTCAGCATCGGAATATCTTCTTCTGTTGCCAGCCTCATGGCAGCTGCTGCCCGGCTGCGATATCCGCTGCCAGTTTGGCGTTTAATTGCGTTACAGTGTCATTGAGATCTGAAACGGCTTGAGCCAGATCAGCCTTCAACTCGTTCGCCAGGGTAATGACTGTAGCAAGGTCGCTGGCATCCGCCGCGCCTGTGGATACTGTGCTCGAATCAGCATCGGTCACAGCCCCGGCTCGCAAAACAACTCCCTTATTCGCGCCTGTGGCAAGGTCAATCAGGGCGGTTGTCTGGGCGGTGTTGAGGTTTTCCACTTCTCCGGTCCCGGCGCTCACACGTCCCAGAAATGTATTCTCGGCAATATCGTCCAAACCCGACAGGCTTACGGAATCCACCGTAGCGGTAGCTGGTTCGGAGGGATCGCCCGTAATTGTGATCCCGTCTCCTTCGATATTCCGCGCGTCCGCAAACCTGAGAATATCCTTGATGAAAACCCGGCTAAACCAGTCGGGGTCCCATGTCTCGGGAATGCGGAATTCCAGGTCTTCAACGCCGGTCAAAACGAGCCCTCCCTTATTTCCGTGTTGGTATCATGCACGATCAAGTCCACCGGGTCCGACAACTCACACCGGTATACACGATCATAGGCGCTCCCGAGATTATCCCATAAAGCGCGTTGGTTGAAATTGCCTATGGCCCCAAGATCGGCCTTAAGGTATTCGGTGAAAACATTGCCGCCGTCGTCGGAAATAAACAGCATCAGTTTTGGGTCTGATCCTTGGCCGGTTATGACGCCCGCCCCGGTTTCCATGCCAATTTCCAGACGGTCATGGAAAACCCGCACCCCGCGCCCGGAGATATTCTGATAGGTCCATTTGACAAGCTGGGTTTCCCCCCACTCTTCGTTGGTGCTGGAGTTCATCTTCCCAATGTTTCCAGAAGAACCATCGAGAACCACGGCAGCGCCAAACACATTTATGATGTCGATAGGACGCCAGAATTCCTTGTTTCTGCTTTCCCGATTGTGCCACTCATTTGCCCGAATATCGTATTCGAGGGTGATCCCGCCGTTCGTGAGAACATAATAAGGCTTGTCCTCGAAAGTATATGTAAACCCGTAAGCATCGTCATCATCCGCGAGGAACGCGGCGATTCCCGGTGTTGAAATAATTGTTGGATTATTGCCAACTAGCCTTCTAACGGTATTGTCGTCAGCCTTCCAGAAAATCGAATTGTCTATCTTCGCCAATGTATCGGCAGCAGCGCAGCCGACTTCCAGAAACCCTCCCGGGGAGCGTGAAAACGGGCTTCCCGGTGAGCGACCGGCATTGAACCACAATTCGCAAGAATCCTCCCCGGCAAGGAAAATCTCCCTGTGGTCAACAATCAGACCGAGAAGATTATCCGGCGAGCCATCGGCGGTGGTGAAATCAAGGGGATCGAAAGCAGAGGAAAGAAGCCCGGTATTAAACAGCACCTGCGTATCGGGATCTGTGAACACAAAATAATTATCTATGGAATCAACATTGTTTGCCCCGCGATAGTCAGGGTCGGTCACTGGGTTCACCGTAGTCCCGCCGCTGGTAAATCCGTTGGGCGAAGCGACTATGAACATGATCAGCCCGTTGTCTTTAATTGAAACCCTGCCGGAACCGCCTACTGTGCCAATAGCCGTTGTTGATCCGGCGGAATCCACCTTATAGAGGGTGGTGTCGGAGACAACGTAAAGATTTCCCTTGAACCTGTGGCCGCCCCGGAGTTTCGTGCCGGCAGTGGCAAAAGAATCAATGCCCGGAAGCCGGCGCAGGATCACGGGGGACGTTCCGTCCACAGGGGCCTGTTCAGCCGTGCAATTTACAAGCTTCCTTGCGGATGCGCGCGGGCTTGCATATTGATACGTGCCTATGGGAAGGGGAATTCTAGCCATTGTTTATATTAAATCTGCCACGGCCCATGGGCATGTGGTCAAAACTGTTTTCAAAAACCTCCAGCGTTCCTTTGGCGAGCCTTGCGTAAGTATCGCGGGCTATTTTTTCTTCCCTCGGCCGCAGGAGCGCGCCGTCAATTTCTGCCGCCAGGTTGTGCTTCACGCCACGCAAATACTGGTCAGCAATCGGGATTGTCGCTGAAAGAATTGTTTGTGGATAATAGCCAAGCTCGATTCCATCCTCTTCCCAGTCGGCCAGCATGTCGTTAAGTTTTGTCAGGCCCTGCGTGGATTGCGAGGAATTGAGCGTCTGAATCGCGTTGATAAGATTCGATATGCGGTAGGCTTGGGTAATAACGTCAAGATTTGTGGCCATTACAGCACCTCAAAATCACCGTCTGCATCAAAGATAGCCTTGGCCAAGCCAAAGCCGTGAATTCCCAACCTTAAATCATCCGGCATTGCCTGCCCGAGATTCCACAAATGAGCCGCTTGCAAGGCAAAGGCCCCCGTGGAAATAAAAACATCTGTCCCAACCCGGACCTGCACCCTTTCCCCCACAATGCCACCGCGATAAACATGGGATTCTGCGGAAGAAAGGGACGAATCCACCCCATAAAGGTGAATTTCCCTATAGCCGATCATGTAAAGCAAGTATGGGGCCGAGGATACCGCTGAGGGACCCGCACAGACCGCCAGGGAGCCGTTGTATTCCTCGTTGGTGGCAACGTGCCACAAAATCACTTGGCTCTCAGCGAGGGCGTCAAAGACTTCAGGGGCGCAATTGCTCGCGACAAGGTAAGTTGTGTCTTTTTGCGGATTTTTGAAAAGTTCGGCCAAACTCGCCTGTGGGTCAACCGCTATTGCAGCGTCGGGAATAATGCCGTTCTCAATCAGCCAGTCGTGGGTTCCATTTATGGCAACCAAAAACCCATCGAATTGTTTTAGTTCGTCCAGTTGGTCCCGGACAGAAGGGCCACCAGCAACAACCGCCACCCGGTAGGGGAGTGGTTTGCCGTAGTCAACGCAGGGAAGACCTCGCCCGAGAGCACTCGCTATGTTTTCAGCAAATACCTCGGACGAGACGCATCCTGCACTACGAGCCCTTAATGAGTCCAAGTGCGACAAGATCAGTCCTTAGCCGGTTCACAAGGGTGAGGAGCGTGATCATCTGCGCCGAGGTGCCAAATCCAAAGCCGCTCGAGATGGCTACCGGGACCGAAGTTGACACCGCAGCCTGTGCGGCATTTGTCGGTTGCACAACAGGCGTAGCAGCAAAGAAGCTCACCTTGTCCGCCGTTGCGCTAAGACCAATCGTTGTGCCGTCAGGAGCGTTATCGCCTAAGAAAAGTACTGCCATGATATTCTCCTATCCGTCAGCGTGGAGGCGGCAGGCCAACTGAGGCCGAACCGCTTTGTAGCCATACAGAACATCCAGACGAGTCGGCAGTTTATCATTGCTGATGTCATACTGCCTCACGATACGCATGGAAATCCCGTCCAAATTCTGCCGTGAGGCGAAATCAACCCCTTCAGGCATAATCAGGTCGGCTGTTGCAAAGGTAAATGCGTCCTTATGAAACACCAGTGACCCGTTGATCTTCTCACTTGCACCAGCGGCAACGTTAACCACCGCACCCGCATTCGTCGGGAAGGCAGAAACGTTCTGCTTGGCACCCGTAACCACGATAGCGGGCGAAATCGCCAGCGTAGTTGCCGAGGCACCAGAAGCCGCCGTAACGACAAAGGTTTGCAGGAAGCCAAGATCAACCTTGGTTTCCGGATGAACCGCATTAGCACCAACAAATGTGACAACATCACCAACAAAGAAAGTGGTTGTGCCTGTCTGGATGGTGATAGAAGCGCCGTCCTCAGTCGCGCCATTAACCGTATATCCGGTTGTCTTTGCTGCTGTGCCTGTGGTGTGATCGGTAACGTGAGTGGATTCGAAAAAATCAAACCCGCCTGTGCGGCCCATCATGCCCTCACGGTATTGTTCCGCAATCTTGGACGAATCCTGGAACAAACCTTTCAAGGCATTGACCAAAGCAACCGAGTGGCCGTCAGACAGAAGGGCGGTGCGAGAATTGTCCTTCGGTGCCAGACTTTCGTTCAGCTTCTTGCGGCCATTCAGAATATCGGCAAAGGCAAACGCAGTGGCGTCACTGTCGACGATATTGTAAACATTCTTGGTCATGGTCTGAAGCGCATCAGCTTCAATCGAGGCAGCAAGAACAGACATCGCCGGATCAATGAACCTCTTGGAGAAGTCATCAATATCCATTGTCAGGTCTTTGCTCGTGAAGGTCATGTCCACGCCCTTTTGCGTGGCAACCTGAACATTAACCTTGGTTTCCGTCACGTCCTGAACATTCAGGGTCGCGCCGGTTCTCACTACATACTGGTTAGGCAGGCGAACCCGAAGGGTGTCACCAATCTTTGCGCCTTCGTTAGCGAAACTCGAATCGTAATCCCGGTTAATCCGGTTTACGAAAACAAGCTTTTCGTGGAGGATTAGCAGGGCTTCCCGCGTAATCATGTCCACCGTGAGATATGTACTGGCCATATCCTATCTCCGTTTAGCCCTTATCTGCTCTTTCCTTGCCTTGTGCCAGTCGTTAATTGGAAGGTCCCATATATTGCCACTTGCGGGCTGGATTCCTTCAACCGGGTTAGGCGGCGAGGGAGCATTGGACGGTTGAGGTTTAGGAGCAGGTTTCGACAATTCAGCCTCCAGTCTGCCAATCGCAGCCGCTTGCTGGGGTGGCTTCATGCGAGAGATTCTTGCGGCTATGTCCACGTTTTTCCCGAGGTGGTAAACAATTTCGGGACCCTTTTCCAATTCCTGTATCACCGAAAACATATGCTTGGTGAGCGGAAGTGTCGGGGCGTAGGCAATTGCCTCGAAGTCTTCATGGTCAGCAGAAAATTTTGCCGATCGTTCCAACCACTGGGCGCGTACCGCTTCTTCTTCGCCTTTCGCCGCTTGTCCATCAAGCGCCTTGGCAACTTGGCTCGCCGTTTGCCTTCCGACTTCTCGTCCGGTCCAGTCCGTAAGCGCCTCAGCAAACTTGTCCTGGTCGAACTCGGAGCCTTTAAGCGTCGGGCGCGGGTCTTCCTTGGGTTTCTCTGCCGGAGTTTCCAGCGCTTTATTGCGCCAGTATTCCGCAGCCTCAAGAGCGGCCTGTTGCCCTATCTCGGCATCTTTAGCCTTCGTCGATAACTGCTCTATGCGTATCTGAGCCCTCGATTTGGGGGCTTCGCTGTCAGACTCAGCGGGTTCCGGTGGCGAATCCGGGGACGCCTCAACCGGCGCTTCTGGGGCAGGAGCCGAATCCTGGATGACTTCCGCGTCATCGGGCGTTAGGGAAGTTTCCGCTACTTCCGGAGCGATTTCGTCAGTCATGGTACCTGTGTGGTTACTCCTTGTCAAATGTTAGCCTTGCGTTAAGGCGGGGTGGTGGTAAAACCTTTTTATGCCTACCATCCACAGCGACCTAGTTAAAAGCATCGCGGCGCTCATTAAACGGGTCGGGAAGAAAAGCGATCCTGAGCTAGTTGCAACAGAAATGATGCGGCTGATAGCAGAGGACATCTCAGACAATCCAAGCCTGTGGCCCAATTCTGTGGAAAGCCGTATGGCAGAAGCAAACATGTTCATATCGGAGCATTTCTCGTGAATATATCCGCCATTAAGATTGGCCCTTACGGGTGGTCGTACACCAAGACACTTCCCCCAACCTTCAGTAAGAAATATGGGTGGGTGCAAACGACGCTCCTCCTTGGCGAAAAAAGGGTTAAGCCACAACAGCACGGTAAATTCTCCTAATCATCAGCAATAACACGAACCTGCTCACCCTCGGCCTTGCGGGCAAGAACAATTTCCTCTGATTTGAACTGGTTATCCAGCTTCAGCCCGGCGATCTCAATCATGGCCTTCTGGAGTTCCAGCGGCTCCATCTTGACCTTGCCCTGCGTCTCCTCTGTCGCTGCGATATCCTTGCCGGCAGCGGCCATATTGCGTTGCGCTTTGGACTGCTCGGTAGCCACAAGGGCGTCCTCAACCGGGTCCGGGGCCTGCGGCTTCATGTCCTTCTGCTCGTCCTCGTTTGGCTCGATTACACCCTGGGCGATAAGGGTTTTCCTGATCCGCTTCTCAAGCTCATCGGCGCCTGGTACGTCCAGATTCTTCAGGATGATATCGGGGGCAATCTGAGAAATAAGAGGCATTATTTCCGAAGCCTCAAGCAACTGTTGCAAGGCTTCCCGGCGCTGCGTTGAATAGCTCGGTCCTATCGTGACCGAGACGTCATACCTGCCGGCTGATAAATCATTTTGCTTGCCCGACGCTTCGTCAAAGGCGTTGATCTTTACGAAGTCCTCCTGCCCATCAAGCCCCAGAACCCGTATCGTCCGCGCGGTGTCGTAGACCTTGGGAATCATGTCCACCAATATTTCTCCGGTGAATTTCAGTGCCTTCGCCAGGTTGCCCATGAACTCGAAAGAACCAACATCGCCCTCTAGCTGACGCGCCCGTATAGCCTCGCCGGATTCCTGCGGGCCTCGTTCTCCAAGAGACGCATCAAACTGCCCTGTGGTGGCCTTGATATCGTCACTGTCCAGCGCGGCCAGGGCGACCAGGGCCTGTGGCACATCCGGGGGCGGCTCGCGCCTTGGCACCCCTCCTGTCCCCACTGCATCGGGGTCGGCGCTGTACAACAAATAGGGGCGGTTGCTGGCGTTGGCTTCTTTCCATTGCTTTTCGTAACCCTTGATCATTTTGGCCGTGAGCATGTAGGGCGCCCTCGGGGTGTTGCCGACCGCTTCGCTCATCGTGGTGCGGTCGTAATTGTACATCCGCTGCGCATCCTTGGAGTGGCGCACCATCGACTGGGTGTAATGCTGTCCTTCGATGTTGATATGCCTGCCCGGCAATCTCACAACAGGGATATGCTTCCAGTCGTAGACTATCGGGCCTTCAAGAATATTTACCGCGTCAACCTTCCACCATGTGACCTGGAAAACCTTAGTCTTTCTGGTTCGAACAATAGTGGGGACATCCAGATCCGAATCGTCCAGTTCCTCCTGAACCTTCTTGGTTTCCGCATCAAGCTCGACCACCCGACCGTCAGACATAAGAGCTATCTCGATAGACCGCGGTGTGCGCTTCCAATACTCCGCAATGCGAACCTGTTTCTCCGTTACCCAGTCGCCCTTGTCCCTGCCAATAGAAAGCGAGGCTGCCTTATCCTTCCCATATAAGGCTTCGTATCTTTTCTTTGAAATTCTCACAGCGACCGCGCAGGCGTTCTGGTCACGCTTCATCGGGTCCTGCGAAGCATGGTCCCAGAATACCGTCATGGGATTGTGGACCGGCCTTATGAAAATCTCCTGATCAAAGCTCTTTTCACTCCGAAACTCCGGCATGATGCGCCAAGCCCCATATCCACCAGCAACAGCGAATTTAAATCCCATGTCATAAATCGAGTTGGCATCGGACATATCCTCGATGTTTCTGATCAGCCCTGAGAATACCTCCGCAAGCTCGGGGTCTGAGTCGTCGTCAACACCCCGTATCTTCAACTGCGGGCGGGCCTGTTGCTGATCGCCGATAACCTGGTTAACTGCCCCAATGAGGCGGTTGAACGTATAGCAGGGCCGCCCTGCACGGCGTTTCTTGGTGTCTCTGTCCCATTGCCCATTCTCGGAATAGACAAAGCGAAGATCCTCAATCATGGCGCCCCGCTCACGCGAGTCTGCCCCTTCCGATTCCTGAATGAAGGTCTGGACTTCTGGAATTATGTCGTCAGCCATTGTCTCTTTTCCCTATCGCCCTCTGAATGGTGGTCTTCACATATTCCGCCAAGTTTGATGACCGCATGTGCCCGCTCTGCCAGTCCACGTCCGAGTCGCCATTTTTGTCCCATGTCACCAGACAATAGCCGTCGAGCATAACAGTGTCGCGGCCTTGGCGCTTTGCAGCATGTTCTAAGTCTTTTCTCTTCCAGCGGGCACGCCGTTGGTCGCGTGTGTTCTTGTGGACCGTCAGATTGATGATTTCAGCCATTAGCTATTCCCCCGGTGGCCGCGCTTCCCGTCATGGGAATAAATATACCAGCCATCAAAATCCTTGTAATTCAAAGCGTTCCACCTATATGCCCCGTCATTTTCACGGCCCGGCCTGATACTCCAGCCGTCGCCTATCCATCGCTTGCCCAGATAGCGGGCGATTAGTCCTCGCGCCTTCACGGGCAGTCTGGAGTAAACAAAATAGGCAATTTTTATCATGATTTAGCCTCTCCGGTTCGTTATTCTCAGCAACAAAGTCTTGACCCCGTGGTAATTGGCATATTCTAACCCGTTTGGCTATAAAGGCATGTCCGTGGGGAAAACACCGTCGTCATGGTATTCGGGAGTGGGCATGCCCCTGTCCCCGTAAGCAGCGATAAGCCCAAAAGCATCTGCATCGTGGCTAGACCAGTCGTGGTCCGGTCCCATGCCTATCTGGCGCTTCTCGTCTATCTTCTCGTGATACCAGCCCAAGGACGCCCTCCCGGCCTCCGTGGTGGCCTCATTGAACCATATGCGGGGGAACATCCTCCGGGTGGCCTCGACGCGCTTCATGGCCGCCCCAGCGCCCTGGTTCTTCACTATGTCAACCTCAAAGCCCGCGTCTCTGATGTGATCCTCATATCTCTTGATGGTCACCCCGTCTGTCTTGGCCCCGTCGTGTGGCAGCACACACTTTGCCCCGCCGTAGCCGTTACCCCGCAACCAGTTGAGATGCAATGCCAACGGCTGGCCTACGGTTGTATAGTGATCCAGGATGTTGACCATCTGGCCGACAAACTGGACAATCCATATTGAGCAGGCGTCAGAGTAGCTCCTGCCCGTGCCGCCTATGTCCCAGAAGGCAAGGTAGCTCATTAGGGGATCAGCGGCCAGCAGGGTTATCCGGCCCTCCTGCTTGGTCTGGGTTAAGTCCTTGGCGTAGTAGGCCCCCTTGGTAACCCCGGCGTAATCGCCTTCCCAGACATGCTCATAGGTCTCGGGGGAGGTCTCCTTGTCATACACCCTTTCCTCTTCCAGCACCGTTGGAAACCACGGGTTATCCCGCCAGCTGGTGTTGATCACTATGCTTCTCGGGGGCAAGGTATCGCCTCTCAGCAGCATATCAACCGGGTCGTTCTTGCGGCGCGGGTTCCAGCTAAACCATAGTTCCGAGCCCTCCGTCCGTATGGTCGGCCTGAGTAGATTAAGGGACCGCGCTGATAATGTCTGGGCCTCTTCATTCCACGCCCTCTTGAACCCCTCGAGGCTCTTGATGCTCTCGGCAGTGTGATCCTGCATGCCCTGGAAGATAATCAGGCCGTCACCAGGCGTTTCTATGCGATCCTGGAACACCCGGAACTCTCTGCCAACGCTCATATCCTGTATCTTGTCTTCAATCAGTCGCTTGGCGCTCTCCCTGAGACTCTTCTGGTTTTCGCGCACACAAACCGAAAGCAAGCCCTCTCCCCCGTTATCCCCTGGCTCCCTGAGACTGTCCTCAACCATAAGACCAGCAAAGAAATGGCTCTTGGCGCTGCCTCGCCCTCCGAATGCGCCCTTGTACCGTGCGGGCTGCAGCAGGGGCTGGAAGACGCTCGCCGTCTCAATCTTTAATAATGCGTTCGATGCGGGCAATTTTTATCTCTCCGCCGTCCTCGCCAGTAAGCTCTGTGCGGGCCAGCTTAGGTATGTGGTACTCCAGTAATCTTATGAACAGGTCCAGTCGCTGCCTTGGGTCTTTGATGTCCTCCAGCCACTTCTGGACGCTCTCGATGTTGTGTTCGGCAATGCGAGCAACAGCCTCCCTGACCTTCTGGGTGGTCCTGTTGGGTATACCTTTTCTGCTTCCGGGCATTATTCTTCACAGTGTTCCGTTAAGTCTTAACGCCGCCTATTTATTCCATTGTTGTGGAAAGTGTCAATAAAGCCTTGAATATGTGTCGCACAAGTATTATATGTAATAGGTAAGCAACGGAGCAAAGGCAAAGAAAATGAACACCCGCAAATTTAATAAAGTCACAACCACCGAAGACGGCACCAAGGTCATTCAGCGTTGGGTTCAGGAAGTTAAAAAAGACGGCTCCGATTCAACAAAACCTTCCCGCATGTACCCCGGCCAACTGATCATTTATGCTAATGGTGGATATCGTTACTTTGGCAACATGGGCAGCAGGGAGCGGGTCAGCGCCGAACATATCAAAAACGAGGGCCGCGCCGACCTGAAAAAAGAGTTTGTCGCCCATCGCCGCCACATGAGCCGTGCCATCGCTGGCCAAGAAAGCTTTGGTTATTCATCAAACTAAAGGATTCAATCGTGAAAAACGAAACAGTCAAAGCCTGCCTCTCACAATCCAGCCGCACCTTGATGGCGGCCAACGCCGACGCCTATAACACTCTGTATCAGGCTGCGACAGCAATTGAGCGGGGGGAAAGTCCAACCAGATTTATTAAGTCGATACACAGCCGCCATGAAATCATTGACGATCTACTTGGTGTGATTGACCCGCTCTAACCCCCCCAACACTCCCCGCTTGGCCCGGTTCTAGCGCGGGCCTTTCGGCTGAAAGGATTTATTATGCCGTTACCGAATAAACTAGCCGCCAGCTTTCAGCATGGCAATCATTGTCTGGAGCTGTTCACCCGCTCGAAATCCACTCCGTACAAGCTAATCATTAATAACGCTGTTGTCTTGGAAACTTTCTCCTTTAGCGAAGCTCGCCAACGTTTCGAAAAGGCCGTTAATCGCTCGTTCATCGGCGGTTACGCTAGCATCTAAACCCCGCAATACCGCGCTTCCCCGGGTTCTGGCGCCGGGGTTTCGTGGTGGAACGATGCAACTTGATAAAACAGCCCGGCTTTCAAGTTTTCAAGATGAGAATGTGCCATGACCGATCCTAAGCCCCGTACAGTTGGACGCCCCAAATCCCTGCACCCCACGCATAAAGTTTCATTTCGGCTTTCTGAGACCAACTACGCCAAGCTGAGCGCCTATCCCAACCGGTCTGAGGTTGTTAACCGGATACTGTCTTCCGCAGAGTGGCCAGACACTCCCCGTCCATAAACCAGCCTGTATCCATACCCCCGGATGTTTTCAATGCTGAGGCCGAGTTTCTTTAACTTGAAGCGGATCTTGCAGGCATAAACCTTGATATTGTTGCCGAATGGCCAATCATGGCCGGCATAGATGGCCCCCGTTAGTTCGTCGAAGGTTGCGGCTTCGGGGTGGCGGTCGCGCAAGCGTGTGAGAAACGTGTTCTGTTGCGGTGATAGCCGGACCCTCTTGCCGGCGTATTCACAGCCCCCTGGATATATGTTCAGGTCTGGCAAAATCTCTAGCTGTGAAAAATCAAGCATCTAACTGATCCGCTCTGGTGAATATTCTGATGATTTCATAAAAGAAATCCTCCAACCCGTCGTTTCCTGATGCGTCCGTGGTCTTCACCGTGACCTGCCGTAATTCTGTTTTGTTTTGCCTGTTGTGTAAGGCGTTCAGGGTGTCGGTGATCGTGATTGTGTTGGTGATTGCTGGGGAGCTGACACTTGTCCAGTCCAGCACCTCCCGGTTATTGGTCCGGTCGTCGATCCGGTATTTCATGGTTGTGGGGGCGGTGGCAACGCGGGATTTATTCAGGTGCGTTGTCTCCAGAAAACAGGCCGAGCCTTCGTTGTACTGGTCTAATCGATAGGGGAGAACTGGTTTATTTGAACTCACCGGGCGTCCTTCCTGTTTTAAATAATCCTTGAGTTTCGTCGCCGGAAAATTCTCCGGTCGTAATCGAGGATTTGAAAAGTCCCAAAGTATCAAGCCTGTTATCAAACACGGCCTCGCCAATACTATAACCTGCCGTCACCACAAATGGAATGGTTCCAAAACTCCCGAAGCCCCGTGTTACTACGGTTGCTATGCTCATGTTGCGCGCGTCCGGCTGGTTGGATTTGTCGCATCATCGAGGGTGTGGGTCATGGAACTGGTGCTGTCGAGCTTTTTGGAGGTCAGTGTCGTGCCGGCAATCGAGAATTCGTGCAGGGCGGACCATTGCATGAAGTGGAATTGCTCGGCAGTCGGTGCCACCGTGTCCGCCGCATAGCTCTCGGTCATTTGGGTCTGCATAGCAGCCGCATAAATCTCCGCCTTCATGGCTGTGGACATCCCGCCCAGGTCTGTCAGCCCTGCCCCCGCGGTTCCAATCAAAGTGAAATTATCGCCTGTCTGGGCAGTGTGGCCTGTCAATGTCGTGACTGTGTCAACAGCGCCGCCGGTGGTGCTAATGCTGGCTTCCGCCATCCGCGCATCAAGGATTACATCAAGCCTGCCTCCGTTGGCCCAATCGAGCTGAAGCTCGTTGGTGTCTTGTATGATAATGCCTACACCGCTGTTAATGTTATCAATAGTTGATTGCGTGGCGGTGAGGAGATTAACACCAGTTGCGCCGGTAATAATATCCAGATCGTTCTGGGCGGTTACTATCGTGGCCGGAATGGTGGTTCCTGTATCGGCAAGAATGTCCGTGACATCGGAACCTTCGTAAGCGCCGAGCACCAACGTTGGGCTGCCTGTGCGGTTGTCTGTGAGACTTTCGTAAATGCCCAGCACTTTGACCGTGCCTTCGGCGCCGTTCAACACGATGGCGCCAAGCTCGGTGCCGGAAATCGTCATAACGTCTCCGGCCTCGATGCCTGACAGCGTAGCACTGCCAGACCAATTTCTGAACTGGACCGTGACAGTCTGACCTGCTGTCTTGGCAAATGTCGGCCCGCCAATGCCGGCAACCTTGCTATAACAATTATGGTAGTTATAGTCCCCGGCAAGAGTGTGTGTGACCGTGCCGTCGAAGCTGCAAAAATCAAAGTGGCCTAGCTGGATAGATGCGGTGGCAACATCGCAGCCCTCAAAATGGACCTCAGATGTAGATGTGCCAACCCCGGAAACCTTTGCACCTTGGAAATACGCCCCGGCAACGTCCTGCCCGCCAAGCTGTAATATCCAGTTATCACCGAAATAGGACTCATTCGTCGTGCTTTCGGCCAATAAAATCGTCGAGCCGTTGATGATGTGAAAATCGTGCAGCCCGCCACCCACTGCAGCAGCTATAGTCTTGCCGCTGGCGAGTAAAATAACGGCGTTGTCAGTTGTACCGTTCTCGTAGGTTGTCGTGCCCGCCGTTCCATCAATCGTATCTATATGCACTCGCCCGCCATAAATATTACCCGCTTCCTGAAGTTGCCGCAGCTTGCGACCGGCGGAATTGGTGATATTATGGGTTGCGCCGGTCAACAGGCGGTCCCAAACGGGGAAAACTATAGCGTCTGCGCCCAGCGTGCAGCTACCCGCAAAGCCGGTCGGGTTCTGGCTGTCAATCGCCAGGGTGCAGAAGACGCCGAAGGTGTCATTGGCCGCAAATCCGTTTGCCGCTGTCGCCGCCACCGCGACCTCATAGCAGCCCGCAGGAAAGTTGGCGTGGGTCAACAGCGTCGGGGTGCCTGAGAGGAGTGGCGCGGCAGAGGCGGCGGCCCCAGCTTCCCTCACGTCGAACAATGGCGTTGCACCATCCCCACCAGAACCAGAGGTATCGTTGGCACCGAAATAGAAATAAACGGTGTCTTCCAGTGTGGCGTGTTGATGACCTGACATTTCAACCCACTCCTGCTATAATTTCATATTGATGTATCTCACTATTGAAGGATGAATCATTATGAAAAAACGATGTTGTTGTTGCCATGAAATTAAAGCTATTAGCTGTTTCTGCAAAGATTCCAACAGGAAAGACGGAATATATCCGTATTGCAGAGAGTGCCGAAAAGTCAAGGGCAGGGAATACAGGAAAACAAAGTCTTACGCTCACACCAGAAGAAAATATGAGCGCAGCGAGAAGGGCAGGGCCGCCCTTTCCAGATATAGCAAAAGCCAAAAGGGCAAAAAAACAAGCGCCAAATATAAGGCGTCTCAAAAGGGCCAAGACAGCCGCAGAAGGTCGAGGATTGCTTATAGGCTCGCACACCTGGCGAAGTATAAAGCGCACCAGAAAGTCGCTTCTGCCATACAGCGAGGGGCTATTTTTAGAGCGTCCGAATACAAATGCTCGGACTGCGAGGCCCAAGCCTCTGAATATCACCACTATCTTGGTTATGCCGAAGAACATTGGTTTGATATTTATCCGATTTGCCGCAGTTGTCATAAAAACACCCACTTATAACAGTGTCCCGTTGTAAAGGTCAGCGCCCATGTTCTGGCCTTGGAACTGGTTCATTATCGCGCCCGCCGCAGCAGCCGCTGTGGGTATCCCAACTATGGGGGCGCTGGGCATCAAAATACTTGGGTGGGCTGCGTTTATTCCTGCCGCGATGCTTGGTATAATCCCGCCGACAATATCCCGCGCCGAGCTTGTGTTCACCATCCTGTCGTACAGAATCATATCTTTGCCATAGAACAACGGACTAACCCCATTCGATATGACCTTGGCAACCTCAACCGGGAGTTCACGTGACCAAATTGCGGCTTCGGAATAATCCCCATCGGGACCGTCTGCAGCACTGCGGCCTACATTCACCGTGGCTATCGCATCACGCAGGGTCAATGGGTCGTCTGTCCCTGAATTAGCAACCGCTTCGTCCACACCATCAACAACAATGTGAATTGTTCCCGGTGTTCCGGCGACCCAAGTTGCAACAATCCCAAATTCGGAACCGCTCGCAAGATTAACGCCGGTCGTTTCCTTCCCGAAATTAAGTCCGGCGCCGTCCTGCACACTAAAATGAATTTCATCGGTAGCGATCGTTCTTAGTCTAAAAGCCCTGTTTCCTGCGGCTTGCCATTGCGCAATAAAGAATCTGTTGCTGGCCGTTGCAGCAGTCGCTTTGAAGCGAATGGCAACAGAGAGGGCTGCTAGTCCAGCAATTGCGGCAAGGTCGCCGTAATCAAGACTGCTGTTTGTCGATCCAAGCAGGTTTATGGCCATCAGGTTTCCAAAATCAGGATTTCTAAAAGCTGAAGGTCGTCAGTATTTGTGGCTGCCGAAATGTCCCTTGTGGCCCTGATAATCATCCTGTCGCCGGGGCTTGGACTTCCCGCATTGGCGTGGCTCAGAGCAGCGGTAGCGGTGACGTTTAATTTATCCGCCGTGCCTGCTGGGGTGTCTTGCCGAGCAGAGGTTGTCGCTGTGTCAATGCCCAGATCAGCCGTGAGAATATCCAGATCAGCGAGAACAATAGCCCGCAACTCAATCTCGACAATATCAACGTCAGCGCCGTCCATCGCATACTTGAACGACCATGTAAAACCGCCACCATCATAATGGGAGGGGACGGTAACAATCCAGTCCATGTGTTCGTCTGCCGCACCGTCGAAGTCCAGAACAGGGATAACAGCGTTCGGCGTCGAGGCTTCGGTGATAGTGTCGAGCGTTGCGAACAACGTCGCTGGCGGTCTGCCACTAAGCGGGTCGAGGATAAAAAGTGTGTTGGTTGTCGCCATATCTCACCGGGCCCAAGCCCCTCCTAGTTAACACTTCGCCTTTTCAGTTTCCGCCTTGGCGATCAGCTGGTTGACGCTCTGCTCCAACGCCAGCAGCACCGCCAGGACTTCCGACTTTATCAGGCTAGTGGCGGAGAAAGTCAAGGAAGCTAGTCGTCTTGACCAAAGTTATAGGGGCTGGTCTGTTCGCTCTTCGCGGGGCTGGTCTGGCCTTTATCCCATTTGACTTGGTTCTTGCAGAAATTCCTGAATGCGGCATGCCAGTCTGCGTAACGCCACGAATGGGCGCCGGCCTGGTCTCGGTAAAGATCGTATATCCCGTCATGCAGATGTGGCTTCTCTGCTTCGGTGAAATGACTACCCGCCCAAACCAAGGATTTCTCATCAGGGAAGCCGTCTGGAATCTGACATTTTCTTTTTGGTATTTTTTCTTTCTTACTATCTAGTTCTGGTTCTGGTTCTAAGATGCTTAAGGGTGGCTTGTCTGAAAAAGAAGCGGGGCTACCATTCACTTCGTTAAGTTTCAATGACTTAGCTTTCCGAGCCTCTGCACCTTTTTTGCCAGAATCTGACAAACTTTTCGTTTTTACTGCAAGTTTTTTCCGATCTTCGATGATTCTTTCGTTAAAAAGGTAGCCATTTTCAGCAAACCAGAACTCCATAACGGACGGTTTTATGGCCTTCCATTTGCGGATTGTGAGGCAGGTTATCTTGGCTAGAAATTCGTCGTCGTCGGGAAGTGCGCCGTCTTTGCGCATCCAGGCTGTCATTATCATGAGAAGGTAGGCGCCGTGCTGGCAATTGTTGAAATGGCGGGTCTTGGCGAAATAGTCGCCTGGGTATAATTGCAAGAACGGATTTGTTGACATTTTCTGCGCCTCACAGAATGCCTCAGAAAACGGTGGTGGGGCGAGCCGCGAGGCAATGGGGCTTTTCGGGCCATGAACCCTAGCCACCACCAAAATCAGATTACACCAGGTGGATCGGCGATGCAATATTATCCTGCGTAGGTCTTGTCCTTTGTATTAGTGGGTGTCTTTAATCGCAGTTTGTGCACTCCACTTTCAGCGGGTATAGTTGAAGAAAGGCATAATAATCAACATCAACCAGCCTCACATCCTGAACGCCATTTCCTGCTTTCGCGGATGGGATTAAACTTGTTCCCGCGTTGGCAAACAACCCAATAGCAATAAATGTCAGCACTATTTTAGTATATCTATCCATCGTCTTCTCCCGGTTATGTGGGCATAGCTATCCAAAAGGGGCCTTCATAATTTCGTACTCACCCACATGTTTCTTTAACTGCTTCAGGGCGCACCGCTTCGGGTTATGTTTTGGCGTTAGTACATAGGGCGTTCCCTCGTCAAAGATCACAGGAGCCTCCACGTGAATACCCGGAATGCCAAAACTGAATTTGATTATTTCGCCCTCCAATATTTCTGTCCCGTTCATGTCTTTAATACCGGTGTTTCTCTGCTTCATCGTCTTCTCCTGTTAAATCACCGCTGCCCATGGCCCAAATCCCTGAAATCGTTACTCGGCATATTGCCGTAAATCTTGATACCTATGCCTGAGGGCCCATCCCGTTGCTTACAAATCAGCACTTCCACCTGGTTGAGGCATTCGGCCATTTCCAATTCCCACTCAGCGTAGGCGGGCGTGTTCTTCTTTGGGCGATGTTTTTCCAGATAATAGATATGCCGGTAAACCATCAGCACCATGTCGGCGTCCTGCTCAAGGGCCCCAGATTCCCTCAGGTCGCTCAACAGCGGGCGTTTGTTGTCCCGGCTCTCCACCAGTCGGCTCAGTTGCGACAAGGCGATCAGGGGCACGTCAAACTGCTTGGCGATGGATTTGAGCGCGCGCGAAAGCTCGGTCACGTCGCCGGTTCTGTTTGACTGGTAATTCTTGCGGAACGGCGGCGTCATGATCTGCAGGTAATCGACGATCACCAGCCCGATCTCTCCTGACTTGGCCGCACGCCGCAACCGGCCCTTTAGCTGCGCCGGGGAAAGCTGCGAAACGTCATGAATAAACAGCGGCAACGAGCGGTTCAATTCGCCGGCCTGCTGCATAACGCTGCGGTCTGCCATGTTCAGCCGGCCCTGCCAGGCGTCCGCGTAAGCGACGTCAAATCCCATGTCGGCGGCCAGCATCGCCAAGGCGCGCATTGAAAGGCGCCGGGCGGAGGATTCCAGGGTAAAGAAATGGGCGGTCTTGCCTCCCTTCGCGCAGGCTTTGGCAAAATGCAGCGCCAGGGCGGTCTTGCCCATGGATGGCCGGCCCGCCAGAATAACCAGGTCACCCGGTACAAAGCCGCCGATTTTCCGGTCCAGATCGGCAAGCCCCGAACTCGTTCCAACCGTGCCCCCACCCTCATGCGCGCAGCGCATCGATTCTGTTGCCAGGTCAACCGCCTCGCTGAAACTGTAGGGGGGCAAACCGTCGCCGCCGCTACGCAGCGACAGGCCCTCCAGAATGTCGGTGGCATCCTCGACATAATCCACAAGCTCGACATTGACGTCGGCGCCGATTTCCAGCTCATGAATATAGGCAAGTTCCGAGAGTTCAGCGCAAACCTCAATGACCCGCCGGCGCTTCCACATCCAATGAATGGTCCGCCCGTAATCCTCAGCGTTGATGATGGTTGCCGCGCTGGCCGCCAGCCGCACCAGATAGGCGGCGCCGCCGACGTCCCTCAACTCGTCCGCATTCTCAAAATAAGTCTTCAACTTCACGGGGTTGAAGCCCTGATTTTTGTGGTGAAGCGTCAGGCAAGCCTGGTAAATGCGCTCATGCACGGGCTCGTAGAAATGTTCCGCCTTCAGGAAACCCGATACCTTGTCCAAAACAACGGCGCCACCAACAAAAACGGCGCCCAGCAAAGCCTGCTCGACTTCCAGATTTCGCGGCAGTTCCCGGTATGGCTCTAATACCGGGTTTATTGTCTTGACCGAGTCCTGGGGATTTTCCTCGGTCGGCGGCGCTTCGTCCATGTGGGCAGGGTTGTTCATGTCAGCCCTTCCGCTTCAAGGATGGCATAACCAAGCGCCTCAGGAATGATGGGCGACAGGCTGTCGCCAACCGCTTCACAGCGGGGTCGGTAAAGCCTTGCGGGATGCCCATTATTTCCTCCAACAGCGTGATCGGCGGCTTGTATCCGTGCTGAAAAGCTCTCCGGATCACATCTTTGGAGTATCTGCCACGTCCGCTGCGCGACAGTCCCCAGCCACGCTTCCCCATTGATTTCGTGGGGGACGGCAACAATCCACGCCCTATCACGGATGATAGGGGCGCCAGCGGCGGCTGCGGGTATACAGTCCCACCAAGCATCATACCGGATCGAGGCCAAGCCGCCGAGAAGTTGTCCAAACCACAGCCCCCCCCCACCAGTAATGAGGTCTGCGACGTTTTCCACGAGCGCGATTTCGGGTCGAATTTCGTCAATGAGGCGGAGTTGTTCGTTCCAAAGACCGGAGCGCTCGCCGTCAAGGCCGGCTTTGAATCCTGCGTGGGAGAGGTCCGGGCAGGGGAACCCGCCGGCAATGACATTGATATCTGTGATTCCGGCATTATCCAGCACCGCCTTGTTCAGTTTCCGAATATCCCGAAAGACAGGCACACCAGGCCACCGCTGTTTCAACAGATTGACCCGCCATCGGATCAGCTCGCAGAAAGCCACCGTTTCGAAGCCGCCTGTCCGCTCTAGGCCAAACGAAAACATTCCAATGTTGGAAAAAAGATCGAGTACGCGGAGCATTCATGCGTCCCCCTTATACAGGCGGCTGATAACCGGGCCTGGCGGGTGCCCGGATTCCCAGATGAACCACGCATGGGCCGTTGTGGTGCCGCTTTTCTGGTCTTCTTTCGCGATATCATAGCGCCAGCAGGACGCACGAGATCCGCAGATATAAATTCGGTTAGGCGGGTGCGCGTCCCAGAACTTCTTGCGCCTCTGACTCTCCCACCACGAGAAGCGCTGAAAGCAGACAATCTTGCGCGCGCCAAGCTCTTTGGCCCTCAAGACAAATTGCTCGGCCAATGAAAATGGCGGGTTCATGAAGATGGTGTGATCGACGATCTGCCACATCGGGCTCACGCCAACATCGGGCTGGAGAAAGTTAGCAATCGTGCATGGGTAGCCCCAGTCATGAATATCCGAAGGCCATACTTCGTAACCAAGCGCCCGCGCGGATTCGGTCATGATGCCACGCCCACAGCATGGGTCGTCAACCAAATGTGTCAGCAGTTCCACTTTCAGGATCTCGTCAATGGCCCACTGTGGGGTCTCGAAAGCCTCAAGGCGCCGGGCGGTCTCTTCCAGGGTTTCGGTCATACCGCCCTCAGTTTCCTTAGCGCCGATACCAATTCCCGGCAGGCATCTTCTGGAATGGTGATATTTGGCCTCTTGGCTGTTGGCCGGATGCCCTTCGCGGCTTTCACAACCCACTCCGTTGCTTGGTCCCGAAGTGCTTCTCTGACCGCAGGGATTCTCTGGCTTGGCGGGGCCACTATCTCGATGCAACGCGCCCTGTGCGGCAACCTCCTGATATATCCCTGCTTCTCAAGCGCGACAACAAACGGGTAAATATTAGACCTCGACTTAAGCCCCATCATTCCCGCCATTTCCTCATACGACGGGCACACCCCGGTCGCATCAAGTTCGGCCTTGATGATGTCGAGCAGGCGCTTTTGCTGGGGGGTCATGCTTTCTTTCCATTCTTTCCGAATAGTGTATAATGGTGTTAATCCGATGCTATGGCGGTCGGTAGCAGATGGTACACAAATCCATCGGGCGGGGCGAAAGCCCCGTTTTTGTTAGGGGCCAACCGTACGATATCACCGTACACTTCAATGTGAATGCCACTTCTGGGGCTTTCTTAGTTGAATCACAGTTCTTTCTCCGTCCGCGTCACATAAACCTGCAAGCCCTCTGGATGCGACGACAGGTCCGCAGGAGACGCCTTCACGGCACCATAGGTGATAAAGCCCTCATCCTGCCATACATCCAGCCAAAGCTTGTGCGCGGTTGACAGAGCGCGAACCGGCCCATCCCGCAGCACAAAGCTCTGCCCTGCTATGGCGCCCTTGATCCACCCTTTTATGTCGGGAACAGGCAGCGCCGTGCGGGCGTGCCATGGGGCAATGATGGTTTTCTGATGTGGGGAATAAGTGCTCATGCCAAATCCATCTTGGTTTGTTCGGCCCTCTTCCTCCTTGACCAGTTCCGCCTCGATTTCAGCGGTGTGCTCTGTTGCAGGGGCGGGGCCCATGGCTTGCCTGCCAGTTCTTGGGTGGCTGTCTGTTTTTCACGAGGCGGCCCGATGTATTTGTAATTTACAAGGTCCGCGCAATTGGCAACTTCCCCACATTCCTCGCACGGGCCGAACGACCCGGTCAGATCAAGACCACGGTAAAGCGGCAAACATTCTTTGCAAATAAACATTATTTTTCCACTCCTGCAAACAGCCCGCCGCCCGGCCAAGGCTTTTCCAATTCCAGTTTCGCGAACACATAATCGAGGATGCCCAGCGCTTCCGCCTCGTCATGCGTAGCGGGATTCCATCCCCGCTCAACACAGGCGGCAATCGCCATTTCCTTGGGGTTCAATCCGAGCCGCTTAAAGCTGGTGCCGCGCCCGATGAAGTGCTTGCGCCAGGATGAGATTGCCACAACGCGACAGGTCACATTATTGATGTTGCAGACGAATTCTGTGTGGCCGACAAGGTTTTGCAGCTTCATCGACACCAGCAAATTGCGGGTGCCTATCGGTTCCTCGCAGGCCACAAAGTCGATCTCGTACTCCCGCAGCGTCTTCACTAGCCAGCGGTCATACACCGCGAGAAAGCGCCCGATATCCCTGCCTGTGTCGGGCAATTTCACGGCGCCGGATTCGGGCTGGCCGCCAACGGCACAGCGAGCCCAGCCGAAGTTGGTGGCGAGGTCGAGGGCGAGGATGCTGGTGGGGATCATTTCGGTGGTTCCGGGAGCGGCATCCAGTGGGTGACGGTATAATCTACAGGACTGTGCATCATATTTCGCCATTGCCCATTGCTATCTAGAACGGCAAATCGATGGCCACTTGATCCATAAACTATAATTCGCTGGTGGCTCGGGGCAGTCTCTACTGGCTGCCAAGCGGGGAATTGTGATTTAGGTTGAACGCTACCATCAGGCATTATCTCGATCTCTGGCGCACCACCTTCGAGAATAGCTTCGAGTTCGTGGATTGTTGGTTTGGTCATATCTCACCCATCAATTCCGGTTGCGATGCCCTTGGCGTCCGGCGTACATCTAAAGCTCAATCACGGGTGCGGTGCGAGAGTTCCTTGTGTGATTCATGCAGTCGAAACAATCAAGTTTGTAAGTGTAACCCTCGCTCGACACCGCCAAGATGCGTCCATTCGCAGCCTTCAACCGCCATCGCCATTCGCCGCGCTTGTCCTGATAGATTTCGTATTTCATTGGCTTTCCTTATATGCGCGAGCCGGATTGTCTTTTTGCAATAAGATGTCCCGACCTCGGCTGACTGTAGGCTT
>SDBU01001829.1_pt1 | contig 29372 bp, 26 predicted proteins | sample 2277071 | NCBI WGS metagenome assembly SDBU01 (sample SAMN10397929, study PRJNA504765) | marine sediment metagenome | isolation source: marine sediment core GS08_GC12, 126 cmbsf | place: Arctic Ocean: Gakkel Ridge, Loki's castle | collected 2008 | reverse complement strand
GTTTCATCATTTCAACAGTGAAAGCATCAACATTGTCAAGGTTGACCCGATAGGTAGTACGGGCCTTTTCGGCATGCCCCACCAGCTCAGGATCATACAGATCCTCCAGCCGCGAAAAAATACCGGTCCGCCTTCCGACCCTATAGAGCAACTGCTCTTCTGCCGGCATCGCCAGAAATTTTCGGATCGGTGCTGTCATCGGCTCCCGGTCATCCGGCAGCCGTCCCTCGATCTCCTGAAAGAGATTGAGGATATGGTCGCTTTTGACCTGGCTGTCAACACCGTTCAGACTGTCGAGAAACAGCAGCAACTCCTCGACAATCTCCAGATCGCCGATGCGCGTGAAATCCCCGGACTGAACATCCTTGTATAGTTCAACCAGCTCAGGAATCGCCAGGGTTCTGATGCGGATAAAATCCGGGTTGATCTGATTGATCGCATCGGCAGTCTCCAGAGCGTTCTGCCGTGAAAACTGAGCGCCCCCCAGGCCCGGCATGAAATATTCCGACAGCTCGATTCCGGCAGCTTTTACTTTTTTCCCGGCAACAATATGAGTCTGCTTATCGACACCTTTTTTGACAAACTCGAGGACCTCAGCCGCAGCTGATTCCATACCGATATGAATTCTATTCAAACCGGCAGCCGCGATACGGGCCATATCCTCGTCGCTGATCTTCGCAACAGAATGGGAGCGGGCGTAAGAAGTTATTCGCTCGACCTGTGGGAATACCCGACGAACATAATTGAGGATTTCAACCAGGTCATCCGGTTTGATAATCATGCTGTTGGCGTCTTGCAGAAAGATCGACCTCATACCACCCCGAACCCAGTTCAGGGCAGTGTGCAAGGCCATCTGTTCAATTTCAGGTTGTCCCGTCTGCAGGGCAAATAAATCCCGCTGATTACCACCACCGGGCTGCTGCATTATTTTATCTATTTCGTCGACATAATGCCGAATCGTATCGATATCCTTGATGATGTGATCGACCGAGCGGATGCTGAACTTTTCACCTTTGTACAACCCACAGAACTTGCACTTGTTCCACGGGCAATTTCGGGTGATTCTGAGCATCAGGCTCTGCGCTTCACTCGGTGGCCGGATCGGGCCGAGTTCAAAACCATGGTAATCTTCATTCATTGTATTGGTTCCCATAACATGCCAGAAGTTATGAATCAAGGAGGTCACGCATTAAGAGGCACCCCGTCAATAGACAAAATAAATCATGAGCAGGGGGTCTGTCTTCTGCCAATTTGCTCTGACACTATGGCTAGGTGGTGCGGCGTAGAAACGGCATGGAATATGGCATGACCTTTAGCCTATCCTCTATCTCTGTTTTCTGCTACATTGTTGTGTTACCCAGAAGTCAGGTTCATCCCCTGTAGCGGAAGTCAGGTTCATCCCCTGTAGCGTTCGCCAGAAAACCCCAGCGTGTATTAAGGGTAAAAGGAACTTGTTATCGGGTAGAACAATGTGCAATCCAGCAGTAATGGCCCTGTAAGGGGACTGACTGTTTGCCTTCCCAGGGTGAATAATTTATTCATCTCATTGTCGGACAGGGTCAGGGCCAGAGAAAAAAGCCGGTTAAGCTTATCATCATCCGGGTCAAACTCATTCCGGATGCCGGTGACCCTCCCCGAAGCTTCTATTTCTAATCTGTAAAGTCCAAGTCTGTCCTTGGACCTGCGGTCAAAGTATTCCAAGACGCTTGAGTCAGAGGTTTCATCCTCTTTCTCCCAGGAATTGATCACCGTACCAGCCTTGCCGGCGATATCCGCCTGAGCGGAGAACGGCATGGTAACGCAAGCGAGCACCGAGAGAATATAAAGGAGTCAAATAAAGCTATGGACAACATAAGAATTGCTATTGTTGGAGTTGGTAACTGTGCTAGTTCCTTGATACAGGGTATCCACTACTATCGGGAAAAGACCCCTGAAAATGCCATTGGCCTGATGCATTGGGAGATTGGCGGGTATAAACCTGGCGATATCGAGGTCGTTGCGGCCTTCGATACCGACAAACGCAAAGTCGGCATTGATGTGCACGAGGCTATTTTTTCCGATCCAAACTGTACGGTGGTTTTCTGTTCCGATCTCCCCAAATCAGGAGTTTTCGTTCAAATGGGGAGAGTACTGGATGGGTTTTCGAAACATATGAAGAATTACGACGAAAAACGCACTTTTGTGCTGGCAGACAAGCCGGAACCGACCGAAGAAGAAATCGTCAAGATACTGAAGGACTCCGGCGCCGACATTCTCTTGAACTACCTCCCTGTCGGTTCCGAGGAGGCGACCCGGTTTTATGCTGGCTGTGCGTTGAAGGCCGGTTTGGCCCTCGTCAACAATATTCCGGTTTTTATCGCCAGTGATCCTGAAGGACCCTGGGCAAAGCATTTTGAAGAAGCCGGCCTCCCTCTGATCGGCGATGACATCAAGGCCCAGTTGGGGGCGACCATTCTCCACCGCACATTGACTGATCTGTTCGCAAAGCGTGGAGTCAAACTGGAGCGCACCTACCAGCTCAATACCGGCGGCAACACGGACTTTCTCAACATGCTCAACCATAACCGCCTGGCCTCCAAGAAAGTGTCCAAGACCGAGGCGGTGCAGGCTGTAGCCGCCCACCGCCTGGACGATGACAATATCCATGTCGGTCCCAGTGATTATGTGCCCTGGCAGAACGACAACAAGGTCTGTTTCATCCGCATGGAGGGCCAGATGTTCGGTGATGTGCCCATGAATCTCGAGCTGCGTTTGTCGGTGGAGGATTCGCCCAACTCGGCCGGAGTGGCGATCGATTCAATCCGGTGTGCTAAACTGGCCTTGAACCGGGGACAGGGAGGCATACTGGAAGCGCCATCAGCCTATTTTTGCAAACATCCACCGCGGCAGTTCACCGACGATGAAGCGTTTCAGATGATGGAAAATTTTATCAACAGCGACTGGAGCGATGGGGATTAAGTGTCTGATTATAGCGGCGGGCCAGGGTAGCCGACTGCAGCAGAGGGGTGACAGCAAGCCCCTCATCCCCATACTGGGCATTCCCCTTATTGAACGTGTGATCCGCTCCGCCATGGAAGCCGGTGCGGATGAGTTTTATGTTGTCATCGGCTGGCAGAGCGGCCTGGTCCGTGATTTTCTGGAACAGCTGGCGAACCGCCTGGCAATTCGGATCACGCCACTGGTAAATGAAGATTGGGAGAAAGAAAACGGACTTTCAGTGCTCAAGGCACGGGACGTTCTGCAAGAGCCTTTTTTGCTCCTCATGGCGGACCATCTCTTTGATCCGGAGCTTGCCCGCGCATTGACGACCCATTCCCTGCCCGATGGAGAAGTAGCCCTCGTAGTGGATAGCGATATTCACAACCCCCTCGTCGACATGGATGATGTGACTCGCGTTATGGTGGAAAACGGGAAGATCTGTGATATCGGCAAAGGGATGACCGATTTCAACGGCTTCGATACCGGTATTTTTCTCTGCTCTTCCGCTATCTTCAGGGCACTGGATCAAAGTAGAGAAAAAGACGGCGATACGACATTGTCAGGGGCGATACGTATCCTGGCTGAAGATGGATGCGCCAAAGCTATCTCTTCTTCAAACAGTTTCTGGATCGATGTGGACGATCCTGCAGCCTTCAAAAGGGCGGAGAAATCCCTGCTGGATCGTCTACGAGACAAACCTGCCGACGGGCCGGTATCGAAGTACTTGAACCGCCCCATTTCTGTGATGTTTTCCCGCCATTTGGCGAAGCTTGATATTACGCCCAATCAAATTTCCCTGTTCTCGTTTCTGTGTTCCCTGGTGGCCGCAGGACTGTTTGCGCTGGGCGGGTATTTTGCCCTGTTCCTGGGCGGCGTGCTGGCCCAGTTTGCGTCCATCATCGACGGCTGTGACGGCGAAGTGGCCAGACTTAAGTACCAAAGCAGCGACTTCGGCGGCTGGTTCGATGCAGTACTGGATCGCTATGCCGACGCCTTCCTGCTGTTCGGTTTGACCTGGCACCTGCTGGCAAAGGAAGCGAACGGCTGGGTTCTCTTCACCGGCTTCATGGCCATTATCGGATCGTTCATGCTGAGTTACACCGCCGACAAATACGACAACCTGATGCGCGAGCGCATCAGAGCCGGGGGTGGGGCCGGGTTGCGAATGGGGCGGGACGTACGTGTGTTTCTCATCTTTCTGGGCGCGGCGGCCAATCTGGTACTGCCGGTGCTGGTAGTAGTCGCTGTTGTGATGAATCTTGAGACTTTCCGCCGAGTTTGGCTTGCGCGTGCTAGCCGGCATTGAATGCGCTAAACAGAAAACCGGCTTGTTATTGCGGATTCACGGGTGGCGGAGGATTCACCATGAGGAGCCGAATACTGGTAGTCGGCCATGTCACCCGCGATCTCATCGAGAGTGAGGCGCGCTTGGGTGGCGCTGCCGCCTATGTTGCTCGGGCGCTCAGTGCCTGTGGGATGGATGTGTCCTTGGTTACCCGGGCGCCAAACGATCCATTGCTAGAACCGCTTTTATCCGACTCGCGCATCCATCTACATCTTCTTGCCTCGGACACTATGACCACATTTCGCCATCATTTTGTGGAGGATCAAAGACAACTCCGCCTGGAGGCATGTTCCGCTGTAATCACAGCGAATGATATCCCGCCGGAATTATGCAAGTTGCCCTTTATCTTCCTGGTACCGATCATGGGGGAGTGCGGTCTGGACCTGTTAACGGCCTTCCCGGAATCCGAATGCATTGTTGGTGCACAAGGCTGGCTGCGTACGGTTAATACAGATGGCAGGGTCACGCCGTCCACGCCGCCGGAAGCCTTGCTGACTACACGGATGCTGGCCGTCACCTTGTCGAAAGAGGACCATCCAGACGCTGAGGCGTTCGCTAGCCGTATGGCCGGCTACTGTCGGCTTGTCGCCCTCACGAGGGGGGCGCAGGCGATAACAATCTATGAAAAGTCTGGTCAGAGCAATGTCCCGATTGAAGCGGTCCAGCATGTGCGCGACAGAACAGGTGCTGGTGACCTATTCACTGCTTTGCTGGGTCTGCGAATAATGGGTGGAGACAGGGCAAGAACAGCAGTCGCTCGAGCCGCCCAAGGCGCTGCACGTTACGTGGAGGAAGGTTTGACAGGTCTGAACTTTCTTCAGCCGATTAGCGGGCGCCACCCTCCATACCGCCGCGCCAAAGGGAGCATCCGCGCGTTTATTGCCCGCTCCGAAGTTCCCGAAGATCAACGTCACGCCAACAACACCCTGAAGTGGCTTTTGCGCCTGAAAACGGATGCCGGCGAGGCCTTACAGCTGGCGGCGCTAGGCCATGACATCGATCGCGCCACTCCGGAGCGTGTAAGGCGCGAAGAGCATCCCGACTACGACGCCTTCAAGGCGGCTCATGCACGGCGTGGTGCGCGGCTGTTGCGCGGCATCCTGGAGGATTGCGGAGTGGAAAGCGCCATCGTCAAGGAGGCCTGCCGGCTGGTGGTGCTCCATGAGGTGGGCGGCGATACCGGCTCCGATCTGCTCAAGGACGCGGATAGTATTTCCTATTTCGATGTCAACCTGCCGCTTTATTACCAGCGTGAAGGTTGGGACGAGACCAAGCGGAGATCACACTGGGGTTACCGTCGGCTTACTCCAAGAGCGCAAGAGATCGTCAAACACATCGACCACGAGGATAAGGAACTGGCGCGTCTGCTGCGAGAGGTGATTCATGAAAGCGTCAGGTGACGACTTCCTCACACACCACCTCATAAATGTGATGAACTATCATAATTCTTGATCCAGGAGTTACATGTCAATAGAATACATTTATCCGAAGTTTGGTTGACGATGATTCATGTATAATAAAATATATGAGACCGATTTCTTTCTCGCCATTCGGTTCTCACACTGAGAAAGAAACGGCTAAACTCAACATTAGCTATTTCTTTGAGAAGGACAACAGGAGGTTAGTAGACTGTGGAAAATCTAGTGCAATATTTACTTGACGAAGCGATTCTTTGGGTGCCGAAAGTAATCGGAGTTGTAGTAATTTTCGTTGTTTTCTTCATCCTTGCGAAAATAATAAAAAGAATAATAACCAGTGCCGCCGAGCGATTGAATACTGATAGAAATCTCACTTTGCTATTTGCTCGTACAAGTAGTGTCACACTTACAATCTTTGGCTTTATTACTGCGCTCGGAACGTTAGGTATTAATGTATCCGCGCTAGTGGCCGGTCTGGGGTTGACGGGATTCGCACTTGGTTTTGCTATGAAAGATACTATTTCCAATCTTATCTCTGGCGTCCTCATTTTGCTATATCGACCATTCGAGAAAGGAAACCGTATAAAGATATCGGGTTACGAGGGCATTGTTATTTCTATTGACCTACGATACACGGAGCTTGATTCTGAGGGGAATAAGGTACTAATTCCGAATTCAAAATTATTCACGAATCCAATCACTGTTCTTCAGTAGCGGGCAATCGATAATTTTGTGATCCAGAGGAAAATAGCTAACCAGGCGCTGCACCCGACCTCCTGCGTCGGTGAGTGAGCTTGGCCGTTAAACAATCCTTCTCACCTCCTTTTTGGCGGTTTCGACCACTTCCATCGGATTTTGACCTGCCCCCAGTAAAAGGTACACATTGAATGTTGGTGAATCACAGCCTTTGAATCCAGTGGTTTATTGATCGGCTAGACTGTGGTTGGATGGGCCTTGTTGACACCGGTTCCCACTTTAGGGTTATTTGCGTCCCCGTGACGGACAGTTGTGAGAACTTCAAGTCGGATCTAGTGCTGGGCACTACTGTGACTCGCAAACTTATTCGTAATCAGTAGGTCACCGGTATGCCAAGCCGAAGCTTTAGCGAAGGCTGGTTCAAGTCCGCTTCCCGGCTCCAATAAAATCAAGGGGTTACGTGAGATACACAACCCCCTTTATTTTCAATAAATCCTATTTGACAGTCTTATCAGTCTGATAATCTGTAACTCATCTGTAACCATGATTGTGCGATAAAGGTTTCAAATAGCGGCACCCTCAGCGAGACCAACCTGATGAAAAGGAGCTATAAGCCCTTGAGGGAACCGCCAGGGATTCTCAGGATTAGGGAACTGCTTGGATTCGGCCCGGAGAGAAGTTATAATCCTGCGAGGTAGTAGAATGCAGCATTTTCCTGACGGCGTCATGTTATTTAGCTGGGAGATCAATATGCGTAAAACCAGGAGTATAATTCAAGAGGGGAAGCTGTTAATCCCGATATGTCTCCTGATGGTGCTTATTTTCTCCTCGTGCTCAATGAAGAGGTATGCTGTCAACAGGATGGGAGACGCCCTGGCTGGCAGCGGCAGCACCTTCGCCAGCGATGACAACCCGGAGCTGATACGGGCGGCCACGCCCTTCAGCCTCAAACTCATCGAGAGCCTGCTGGCAGAGAGCCCCGAGCATCGTGGCCTGCTTCTGGCGGCTGCCAGGGGATTCACCCAGTACGGCTACGCCTTCACCGAACAGGATGCTGACGAGATTGAGAATGATGATCTCCAGCGCGCCATCGAGCTGCGCCGATATGCCCGCCGCCTCTATATCCGGGCCAAGGATTACGGTCTGCGGGGACTCGAAACATCCCATGAGGGTATCCGTGACGAACTCTACCGGGATCCGGAGAGTGCCGTCCAGAGACTTGTTGTGGGGGATGTACCTCTCATTTACTGGACAGCCGCTTCATGGGGTGCAGCCATTTCCCTCTCCAAGGACGACCCGGAACTGATCGCCGATCTGCCCCAGATGGAATCTCTCATATACCGTGCCCTGGAGCTGGATGAGGCTTACGACAACGGCGCCATTCATGTCTTTATGATTGTCCTTGAGTCGAGCAGACCGGGTAATGCCCCCGAAGAGCAAAAGCTGGTTCGTTTCCATTTCCAGAGGGCTGTAGAGCTCTCCCGGGGAATGCTGGCCGCGCCGATGGTGTCCATGGCGGAAAACGTTTCCGTGAGCACCCAGGACAGGAAGGAGTTTACAGATCTCCTGAACAGGGCCCTGGCCATCGATGCCGACGCACTACCGGAGTGGCGGCTAAGCACCCTCATCATGCAGCGCCGGGCGGCCTGGCTCCTCTCCCGAATAGACGATCTTTTTCTGGAATAGCCCACCGAACCGGAGGTAAGAGACAATAATGAGAAACGGATCGAAAAGAAGACAGCGGATAATCAGACTCGCAACAGTCCTGGTGACGGTCCTGGTTGTGGTAGCGGGCGGGCTGGATGGGGAATTTAGCACCACCTGGGCTGCGGCAGGAAAGTCCCGTAAAATCCGTATGGCCACCCTTGCTCCCAAGGGCTCATCTTTTCATCTGAGCCTTCAGGTGATGGGTCAGAAGTGGCGCCAGGCCCCCGGGGGAGAAATCACTCTTACGATCTACACCGACGGGACCATGGGCGGTGAGTTTGACGTGATCCGAAGAATGCGTATAGGCCAGCTTCAGGCAGCCATGCTGACCGTCGTCGGATTGTCGGAAATAGACGAATCCATCAACGTCCTCGAATACATGCCGATGATGTTCCGATCCCTCGAGGAAATGGAGTATGTACTGGAACAGCTGCGTCCTACGCTCGAGAAGAAGATGCTGGACAAGGGCTTCGTGACTCTTTTCTGGGGTGATGCCGGCTGGATAAGGTTTTTCACCAACAAACCGGTAAAGTATCCCGAGGATCTGAAGAAAATGAAAAGCTTCGTCTGGGCCGGTGATACCCAGCAGTTAGACTTGATGAAGGCTGCCGGCTACCATGCGGTTCCACTGGAAGCCAGCGACATTCTGATCGGTCTTCAGACCGGCATGATCGATGTCGTTTCCACAATTCCCACCTACGCTCTGGCTGGTCAGTTCTACCGGCGGGCCAAATACATGCTGGAGGTCAACTGGGCTCCTCTCATGGGAGCCACTGTCGTTACAAAGAAGGCCTGGGACAGACTTACCGCCCGAGACCGGGAGTTCATCATGGAAACGGCTGCCGAGGCAGGCAGAGAAATAAAAACCCAGAGCCGGTTGGAGGCAGAACAGTCGGTTGAGGCCATGAAGAAACGGGGCCTTGTGGTTCAGGAGGTCGGCCCGGAAATAGAGGCTCGCTGGATAGCGGCCGCCGAGGAGATTTACCCGAAGATCCGCGGGCCCATGGTTTCCGAGGAGATCTTCGACGAGGTGCGCCGAATCATCAGGGAGTATCGGGAGGCTAAACGGAAAGAGCCCGAATGAGGGCAGCGGCAGACAGTACCGGGACAGCGGGGGGAAACGGCCCCGTCAGCTTCCTCCGATTCTGGAAACAAGGGGAGAACCTTCTAGTCGGCTTCGCCCTTGTGGCCATGGTTTTGATACCCCTGGTCGAGATAGTCTTGCGGGCGGTATTCAAGGTGGGCATCTCGGCTTCGACCTCTCTGGTTCAGCATCTGACTCTGGTGGTGTCCATGGTGGGAGGTGTCATCGCCGCCCGGGAGAACCGGCTCCTTTCACTTTCGGCGGCCGCCGATTATCTCAAGGGTCCTTATCGATCCGCCGCACTGATTTACAGCGGGGCTTTTGCTTTGGCTGTCACAGTTCTGCTTTGTGTGGCCGGAGTTCAGTTCATTCGATCGGAGTGGCTGGGCGGAAAGATCCTTGCCTACGGCATCCCGGTGTGGGTCGTTCAGCTGTGCATTCCCGTGGGTTTCGCCCTGATTTCCTTTCACATCCTCCGGTATGCGGCTGATCGATGGTCCGGGCGGCTTCTGGTCATCCTGATCACAGGGATGATCGTAATAGTGGGCCTCATATCGCCCTTCACTCCAGCCGTACTGGTACCCCTTGCTCTGGCCGCTCTCATTCTGGCCACAGCCCTTGGATCTCCAATCTTCGTCCTCCTCGGAGGGGCGGCTGTCATCCTCTTCTGGGGGGCAGAGCTGCCCATCGCCTCCATTCCCCTTGACCAGTATCGACTGGTTACAAACCCGTCTCTTCCGGCCCTCCCCCTATTCACGCTGGCCGGCTATTTTCTGGCGGAGGGGGGCGCCCCCCGGAGACTTATCAAGCTGTTTCAGATTGGTCTGGGTGGTATCAGGGGCGGGCCGGCCATCATAACCGCCGTTATCTGCGCCTTTTTCACCTCCTTCACCGGAGCGTCCGGGGTGACCATCCTGGCTCTGGGGGGGCTCCTCATGCCGATACTGATCGCGGCTCGCTGTTCCGAACGATCGGCCCTTGGACTGCTGACCGGCTCCGGTTCCCTGGGTCTCCTCTTCCCTCCCTGCCTCCCCCTGATCCTTTACGCAGTCGTTGCGAAAATTCCCCTGGAAGAGATCTTTCTGGCCGGGATCCTCCCCGGGGTCCTCCTGGTGGCCATGACCGCCTGGTGGGGTGCCCGGCAGTGTCCGAAGGTTGAATCAACCGGGAAGGGATTCAGGCCCGAAGAGCTGAGGCAAGCACTCTGGGAAGCCAAATGGGAAATACTTCTACCCGTGGTCGCCCTCGGATCTCTTTTTAGCGGCCTGGCCACTCCGGTGGAGTCGGCTGCTCTTACTGCCCTTTACGCCTTCATGACACAGGCTGTTTTTCATCGGGATCTGAAGTTGTCAAGTGATGTCCCCCGGGTGCTGACCGAGTGCGGGTTGCTGATTGGTGGTGTGCTTCTCATCCTGGGCGTTGCTCTCGGCTTCACCAACTACCTGGTGGATGCCCAGATCCCTGCCCGCATGGTAGACCTGGTCACTGGCACCATCGAGTCTCCCCTGGTATTCCTGCTCCTCCTGAACGTTTTTCTGATCATCGTTGGATGCCTGATGGATATCTACTCGGCCATAGTGGTGGTGGTGCCTCTCATCGTCCCACTGGGTGTGGCTTTCGGGATCGATCCGGTTCATCTGGGGATAATTTTTCTGGCCAACCTCGAACTGGGCTATCTCACTCCCCCGGTAGGGATGAACCTTTTCATTGCCTCCTATCGGTTCAACAAGCCGCTGCCGGAGGTCTACAGGTCGATACTACCCATCCTTTTCGTCCTTCTGGTCGGGGTACTCCTGATAACCTACATCCCGCCCTTGACAACCTTTCTCCCCAAACTCCTCTACCGCTGACCTCAAATGTGGTTCTCGTAATGACTACTTTTGTCTTTATGATTAACTCCACCCAAGGCCTTTCTCTCCGTGGGGTCAGACCTCACTTTCTTACCTTTTTGGATTTACAAATAGTGATAATGTAAGGTTTGATCCCAAATGTGAGACTGTGTTGTAAAACCAAGCCCAGCTTTTCTCCGTGTCTCCGTGGTGAAAACCAGACCCAAAGCCTTTCTCTGCGCCCTCTGTGAACTCTGTGGTTCAAAAAAGTCACTTTACTTGACTCATCTCATCCCGTAATGTCTACCAATCCTGAAACTATTATCACTATCACCAACAGGAAGAGGATTATGAGCTTTACTGTTGTTTATCTCATTGGTATCGTCGGCGGTTTTTTTACCTTCATGGCCACTCGGCATATGAGGCTTCCTGTCCGAATTGGCCTCAGCATTGTTGCCTTTTCCGCCATTTCGGCGATTGTAACGTTTGTACTGCAGAATATGGCGCGTTAAGCTTTGGTTCCAAGTCTAAATCCAAAATCCAATGTCCAAGATCCAAGATCAACCACGCCTCTGGCGTGGCAGGCGTGACTCGCAATGACTTCCTGTAACGCCCCCCGCCCTGCGCCCCCCGCCCTGCGCACTGACTTCCCCACTTCGACTTCGACTTAGTACTTCGACTGGGCTCCCGCACTTCGCCCTACGCCCTGCGCACTGGTCCCACACACTAATCCTGTCTACACTTGACTGAACCACCCTCATACCTTACAAAAGAGATTCCAAAAACCACAATGAAGGGAGACCACAATGTGCGGAGAATCAGCGTTCGTCCTTTATTACTCTGGAGGACACAAACACCTGGAGGATGTGGATCACATCAAGGTCAAGAACGGTACTGTTGTGCTGGTTGACATGAAGGGTGTTGAGAAGGACATCAAAGGGAAGATCGTTTCGATAGATCTGGTTAATAGAAGGATTGAATTGAAGTGATCGAAATTGGAGATTAGAGATTGGAAATTGGGTTTAGAAGATTAGAGCATTAGAAATTAGAACATTAGACACGTGACTATTTACACATTACGCATCACACATCACGAATTACCAATTACTAATCACCAATCACAAATTACTAATCACGCATTACGCATTACGAAAACCACGTTGGTCGTTGGGCGTTGGTCGTTGGACGCGCTCATGTCACTACTACTTCTTTTTCCGTCCTCTTTTATTTTCCTTGATCAACCCATACCGTCTCAGCCTCTCGCGGAGGGTATTGCGGTTGATTCCCAGGATCTTTGATGCCTTGAGCTGATTTCCCCGGCACTCCCGCATGACCTGTTCGAACAGGGGCTTTTCCAACTGCGATAGTAACTGGTCGTAAAGGTCACCCTCCTCGAGTTTACACCAGGACGATACGATGTCGGGCAATCTCCTGCTGATCACATCTTCGAAGGAGAGCTCTCCTTCCTCCACTTCCAGTTCCGCTGAGTCGAAGCTGATATCACTTGTCCGGATGAGTGTGCCCGGAGCCAGGACCGATGCTCTTCTCAGGGTGTTTATGAGCTCTCTGACATTGCCTGGCCACGTTTGATGCATGAGCGATTCCATGGCGTTCTTTGTCAGACGCTTGGGTTTCTGGCCGCTCTCTGCGGCGAAGGTCCTGAGGAAGTGCTCGGCGAGGAGGGGAATATCTTCTATGCGTTTTCTCAGTGGGGGAACCTGAAGGCTGACTACATTTAGCCGATAGTAGAGATCCTCGCGGAACTCTCCCAGTCGTACGGCCTGCCTGAGGTCCCTGTGGGTTGCCGAGATCACCCTCACGTTTGCCTTTATGATCCTGTCACCGCCGACCCGTTCGAACTCCCTGCTTTCCAGCACTCTCAGGATCTTTGTCTGAAGGGCCAGAGGCATGTCGCCGATCTCGTCAAGGAAGAGGGTTCCGCCCTTGGCAAGCTCGAACTTGCCCCGCCTGGTTTCAGTGGCACCAGTAAAGGCACCCTTCTCGTGGCCGAAGAGAACGCTCTCCAGAAGTTCTCCCGGTATGGCCGAGGAATTCACGGCAACAAAAGGTTGTTTTACCCTGGCAGAAAACTTGTGAATAGCCTTTGCAACAAGTTCCTTTCCGGTCCCGCTTTCTCCAAATACGAGAACTGTGGCATCTGTGGCTGCTACCCTGCCCATGGCTTTGAAGAGGTCCTCCATGATGGGAGTTTTGCCCAACATGTCGTCAGCTTCGTCGGGAGTCATCTCCTCTGCAGCTGCGGGTCCACCGCCAGTCAGGGCAAGACCCCGGGAGACGTAGTCCAGAAGGACCGGGACGTCGAAAGGCTTCGGGAGATAATCAAAAGCTCCCTGGCGCATGGCCTCTACCGCGTGCTTCATTATGTTCTGGGCGGTAATTATGAGAACCGGAACATTGGGTTTTTGGGCGTTCAGCTTCTTCAGTAGTCTGAGCCCATCCATGTCCGGCAGCAGGATGTCAAGGATGACCATATCGGGGTCGGAGTTAAGGGCAAGGGAAAGACCTGTTTCACCGTCTGCCGCCGAAACGACCCTGTGACCCTCCTTGGTGAGGGACTTTTCCAGGACCCATTTCATGCTCTGGTCGTCTTCAATGATGAGGATTGTTTTGTCGGTGGTCACGCGGTTCCTTTATCGTCCAACGCCCAACGTCCAATGTCCAACCACGCCTCTGGCGTGGCAGGCGTGATTCACAATGGCTTCTTTATGAGCACGCCCTTCGCACTACGCCCTACGCACTCACCCGAAGGGTGCCTCTGTGAACTCTGTGGTTCAAGCCAAGCCTTTCAACTTCTCCGCCTCCTCCGAGCCTCCGTGGTGAGAAAAGCTATTTTGTTTTCTGAGTCGAAATCGGAAGCAGAACACTAACCTTCGCCCCTCCCTCGTCCCGGTTTTCCAGGACCAGCCGCCCCCCATGATTCTGAATTATCTGCTCGCTTATAGCAAGTCCCAACCCCACTCCCTTCGGCTTCGTCGTGAAGAACGGCGCGGAAAAATCATGGGTCTCAAGGTCAAACCCCGGGCCCGAATCCTCGATATCTATCTGAACCACACCCTTCATCCTTCCGTGGATGGGATGGGGAGAGCCCACCGGAGGGACCGTGGTTCTGATAATGATCTCAGAGTCAGGTGGCGCAGCTTCGAGGGAGTTTTTCAAAAGGTTGAGGAAAACCTGGGTGAGGCCTGAGCGATCAGCCATCACGGCTGGAAGACTCGGATCGAGAACCTTTACATACGTGACGGCAGGGCCCTCCTCCCAGTGTCCCATCAGGTCGATCACTTCGATGAGGACCTCGTGGATATTAAGTTCCTTTAATGGGATCTCATCAGTTGGAGTTGCGGACAGGAGGCTCTCCAGCAGGGAATCGATCCTCTCCACTTCCCTGAGTATGATATCGCAGTTCTCTGCAAGGGGACTGTCTTCTCCAAGTTCGGACCGCAAAAGCTGAGTCGCGCCCTTTATTCCTCCAAGTGGATTTTTTATCTCGTGTGCGATCCCCAGGTTCAAAGTGCCGAGGGTGGTCAGCAGGTCTGCCCTTCTGAAGGAGCGGTCAAGTTCCGAAAGAACCGTGTCGTCCCTGGCAAGGAGCACCTGGCCCTGGATGGCGCCGTCGTGATCCTCAAGAATGGAAACACTTATAGAGAGGTAGAGCTCATTGCCCTCGAAGTTTGCCAGACTGATGCTGTGATGGGCGAGGGAGCGGCCTTCGTTGAGGGTGTTTTCCAGGATGCTGCACAGGTCGGGATTGCGCGGGAATATCTCGTTAGCGGTCTTGCCCAGGAGCGCCTTTTCGGAACGGCCGATAAGCCTCTCTCCCGAGGGGTTGAGAAGCACCAGGCGCCCTTCCCGGTCAAAGAGAAACAGCCCCTCAGTGAGGCTGGGGATCAGGTGATGTTCCGATGTCACGGCGCCGCCTTTTTAATAATCTCATCTCCTTCAAGGCCGAAGAACTCAGCAGCTTTGTCCGCTATTTCCTTTGAGCTGTCAAGGCTGTTCACCAGGGCCCTGAAGGACGAGCCATCTGGTAGACCGCGGCTGTACCAGGCAAGATGCTTTCGAAGATGTCCAATACTCCGCCTGTCAGGCATGGCTTTTTCGATGAGCTTTATGTGCATGCTGATAAATTGTTTTCGCAGTTCATCGTCACTTCCGGGTTCCTCTCCTTCAAGTTCTGCTGCGATCTGTGAAAATATCCATGGCCGACCCAGGCTGCCCCTTCCTATCAGGATGGCCCCACAGCCAGTTGTTTCAAACACGGTCCGGGCGTCCTGGACCGTGTTTACGTCCCCGCTTCCCAGGACGGGTATGTCCAGCGCCTCTGACAGGCGAGCGATCTCCTCCCAGCGTGCACTGCCGGCAAACCCCTGGGCCCTTGTGCGTGGATGGAGGATCACGGCGCTGGCACCGCTGTCGGCCAGGGTTTTCCCGAAGGTGATGAAGTTGATCTCATCTTCGGACCAGCCCAGGCGTATCTTCACGGTAACCGGTACATCCACTTTCGCGACAACAGCCTTTACTATATCGGTGGCCAGGTCAGGCTCTCTCATGAGCTGTATCCCACTCCCGCTCTTGAGGACTTTTCTAACCGGGCAGCCCATGTTGATGTCGATGATATCTGCACCGGCCTCTGTCAGTGTCAGTGCCGCATCAGCCATCTCCTCCGGCTCCCTGCCGAAGATCTGGGCTGCGATCGGGTGCTCTCCTTCCTCGAAGGTACCCATCTCGGCCGTTCTTCGGTTCTGATACCTCATGGCCCGGGCGCTTATCATCTCCGTGAAAACCAGCCCGGCGCCCCCCTGGCGGCAGACCTGCCTGAAAGGAGAGTTGGTGATTCCCGCCATTGGAGCTAGGGCAAGGGCCGGGGAGATCTGGAGGTTTCCCAGTGTCAGAGCTCTTCGCATACGAGCCTCCGGTCCCTGATGTAATCGAAATCGTCGTCGTGGTCTGCTATGTGGCAGCCAAGGCAAATACTTGCCGGAGGCATCTTGATAAGGCCGTAGATGTCAGGGGATGAAACGTGAAGGGAACCTTTCCCGTGACAGGCTTCACACTGAACGTTCACAAGATCGGGCCTCGGTGCGGCAGGAGTGTAACCTGTCGGCTTCAGGTACCCCGTGACATGACATGGAAGACAGTTGTGGTCCGCTTCGGCGCCCTTTGGCACGAGGGCGGATAGGGCCCTGGCATGGGCAGTACCGGCCCAGAAAGCGGATCGTGTGCGGTGACAGTCAACACAGGCTTTTGTACCCAGATAACGGTCCGGTGTATCAGAAGTTCCGCTTTCGACCACCCTGGCCTGTGCCTGTTTTTTAAGCTCCTTACGGTAATCCCTGATAAAGGAGGCTATCTGGCGGTCGTCACCGAACCTCTCGGTCAGGGTGATCATGTCCCCGTCGATGCGTGTCATGGACCGGGCTTTGTCAAGTTCTCCAGTCAGCCCTTCCCGATCCCCGGGGACGCCCGGCAGAACATCACCTCCCTTTTCCAGCACCTGAAGCTGCTCTTCCAAAAAATCGATGCGATTACCGTCAGCCCATCCGGCATGTTTGCCCCTGAAGCTCAAAAAGAGCCTTCCCATGGCCCGGCCCTGAAAATACCCCGAGGTTATCAAGGTACTGCGAACCTGGAGTGGGTTCTTTAGCCATGTCCTGCTCTTGCCGCCTACAATTACATCGATCCCTTTGACGCTTCTGGCGAGTTCCTTGTCCTTGCCGACTCCAATGTGGGTCAGGGCCACAATGAGATCGGTCTTTTTCCGAAGTTTTGGAAGTAATGCCGATGCGGTTGTAATAGGATCGTCCACCCAGACGCCGGGGAAGCGCTGCTCCATCATTTTTACGTCCACATCTCTGGAGGTAAGTCCGAATATGCCAACTTTTATCTTTCCAACTGTCGTTATCGTGTAGGGTGAGTAGACGGGTCTGCCGTTGGCGGACTTCAGGTTTGCCGAAAGGAATTTGACGGAAGTTGATCCAGCGAGTCTGTCCAGGTTCTCCCGTCCAAGGTAAAGGTCCATCTCTCCTACAGCGGCGGCCTTATAGCCCATGGTCTCCATGGCCCTGAGTATGAGTTCTCCTTTTCTCACGGCATTTTCCAGGGCTGGCTCCGAGAGCACCTTCTTTGTAAAGAGGTTACCGGAATCCAGGATGAGGGTGGGAACTCCGTCGGAGATCTCCTGCTTGATGAAAGTCGCTCGACGGGGAAGACCCCCCATCTGAACGGTCTTTCAGCCGCAGGGGTCTATGTACCCGTCAATATCCCCGGTGTACAGGATCTTTATAGGAGACAGATCGGTGGGAACAGGAGACGAACAACCAGCCAACGAAGCTGCAATAAGAACCAGCAGGAGTATTGTAATTTGGTTATGACTTGATGTCAGATCGCTCATATCAGTTTATTAAAGAGTTTCACGTTTCAAGTTTCAAGTATATTGGTCCAAGGCCCAATGTCCAAGATCCAAAATCAACCACGCCTCTGGCGTGGCAGGCGTGACACGCAATGACTTCCTATAACGCCCCCCGCCCTACGCCCTACGCACTGACTTCCCCACTTCGACTTCGACTACGCACTTCGACTGGGCTCCCGCACCACACCCTCCTTCCACTTTCCTCCTCCCTCTTCCCTCCTCCCTATCCTAAACCTCTGTGCCCTCTGTGCCCTCTGTGGTTCAGAAAGAATCTTACATTTCGTTCAAAATGGTTGCGACACCGTGCAGCTGGTCTTCAACAGGTGGCGGGACCAGGGCCACCGACCAGCCTTTACCCCAAGCGGTAAGCAGTGCACTCAGCAGATCTTCCGGAGGTACCGGCTCTCCGGTCTTCCAGTCCCTGGTCTGGAATTTTAAAACAACTCGGGACCTTTGTTCAAGTTGTCCCGCGAGACCCGAAAGTGAATCGTCCACAAGATCCAGCACATCACTGAACCGGACACCAAGCTCGTCCTGGATCTGGCGGTGGTAGAGCATGAGGGCGGCGTATGAAGGACCGTCCTCCAGGGCCTGCCTAAGGTCCTGGGAGAGCCAGAGCTTGCCGTTCTCAGGATCAGTGACGGCTTCGTAGGTCTGATTAAGGGCCAGGTGGATCCCGGGATTAACACTGCGTGCGGCCATCTCGAGGCTTCGCGCGAGGGAAACGATCCTGGATGTCTTCCATCTGATCCACCGGGTGAAGCCGGGCCTGGCTTTGAGATATGTCCTGCCGTCATTTCCGGTAATGGTTTCCAGGTACCTGTACGGCGGGTAGGTATCCCCTGTATCTTTCCTGTAGTTCGTGAGGTTGGACCTGGTAAAACCCTGGCCCATGCGGGAAACCATGTCATCCTGAAGAAGGATACCGTCCACTCCGGTTCGCGCAAGATCCGAAAACAGAGCCTCAAGGTAGGGTTGGACGGCTGTGTTCAGAATGTCCAGATCGGTAGTCGGATAAAATCTTCCTTCCGCGACGGAAAAGTCAACATCAGTGGGAAGGCCTGCATTGGAAAAGCCGGCTTTCCTGGTTACCATCCATGCCCAGGCCTTCATATTCTGCTCATGGCATATCTTTACCAGGGAGCTAACAAGGTCCATGACAAGCGGCGCTTGTTCACTCTTGAAATAGATGCCATCAAGGGCGCCGGGCTCCACACCGGACTTCAGCCTCACTGGACCGTGGACCCTGTCCCCCGGCAGGTGAAAGGCGCGGAGAATAACCGTATCGAACCCTGCCGCCCGGTATTCCGATATTTCCTCCCTCATCCCCTCTACGTCGTTAGCCCGCAGGACGAGTACCTGGACCCCTTTTATCCTGGGGAGATCAGCCTCTATCCTTGAAATCTGTGGAGTGGTTGCGCAGGAAGTGGATATCAGGCCAGTTATAAGAAGTGCAGTGAGAAGGGACTTAACTGAAGGCGGTTTCAAGGGCGTCCTCAATGGTGTCTACAGGGATGACTGAGATCCCGGATATCTCCGGTATCCTGTCCGAACCTGATGCCGGGATAAGAGCCCTCGTGAAACCCAGCCTGGCAGCCTCCCTCAGACGGTTTTCTATCCGCACCACCGACCTCACTTCTCCGGAGAGTCCCAGTTCGCCTGCGAATACGGTTTTCTCCGGAAGAGGTATCTCCCTCATGCTGGACACCAGCGCCAGGGCTATCCCGAGGTCAGCGGCCGGCTCGGTGAGCCTCAATCCGCCAGCCACGTTGACGAAGACATCCAGGCCGCCGTTCTGAATACCGGCCCGCTTGTCCAGTACCGCCAGGATCAGGAGCACCTTGGCCATGTCCAGCCCGGAGATCGTCCTTCGTGGATTCGGGAAGGGCGTGTCCGAAACCAGGGCCTGGACCTCAACTAACAGAGACCTTGTTCCCTCAAGTCCCATTACTATGGCAGAGCCTGGAGCCCGTTTACCGGGGGAGGGGAGGAACAGAGAGGACGGATCAGTCACCTCAACAAGTCCCTGTCCTGTCATCTCGAAGATGGCTATCTCGTTGGTAGAGCCGTAGCGGTTCTTGACCGCCCTGATGATGCGGTGGTTAAGAGCTGTCTCGCCCTCGAAATAGAGTACCGTATCAACCAGGTGTTCAAGGGCCCTTGGGCCCGCCAGGGCGCCATCCTTGGTGACATGTCCTATGAGCCATGCGGTCATGTCTCTTGATTTTGCCAGTGTGACTGCGTCCGCCGCGATCTGGCGAACCTGGCTGATACTGCCGGGGGCCGAGGAGATATCCGGATGATGTAGGGTCTGGACCGAATCCAGGACGAGGACCTCGGGCTCGGTGTTGGATACTGCGTTGGCGATCTCGGAGATGCCAGTGGCCGCCATGACAAGAAGGTTTTCGTTCTCGGTACCGGTCCTCTGAGCCCTCATGCGTATCTGGCGGATGGATTCTTCGGCAGTAACGTAAAGTACCCTGGTGCCGCTTTCGGCGACGTTCATGAGTATCTGGAGGATGAGTGTGGACTTGCCGACGCCTGGATCGCCCCCCAGGAGGACAACCGATCCCGGGACCATACCGCCACCAAGGACCTGATCGAACTCGGAAAAACCGCTCTTTATCCTCCGTGTTTTGTCATCCGGAATTGCTGTGAGAGGTACCGGCTCGGGGGCGGGAGATAACTGCTTGCCTGCTGTTCCGGTGTCCCTTAGCTCCTCGACCACCGAACCCCAGGAGTTGCAGTCGGGACATCGCCCCAGCCACTTAGGGCTTGTAGCGCCGCATTCCTGGCAGGTAAAGATCGTCTGACGCCTGGCCATAGGGGATCAGGGAAAGCCCAGGCCTGAGATGACGTACTTCAGATCGTCATCCACGAACTTCAGACCCCCGCCGATAAGGATGTTGGGATTCCTGCTCTCGTGGATGAAGTCGTCTATACCTAAATCCAGGTGGAAGAACTTCAGGAATCGATAGCTCATCTTCAGCCGGAGTCTGGGGTTCTCGTCGCGGTCAACATCCCAGGCATCGAAGGAGAACTTGAGGCCATCGTTGAGGTGAAGCCTGTCAATACCGAAGCCGAAGGAGGATTCAATGTAACCGAGCCTGAAGATCGTGTTGTAGTAGCGCTTGCCCAGCTCAAGGGAGAACTTGAATTTGTCCCGGAAGATGATCTCCTCGGTCTGGGTGACCGTCGTAGTGGATCCGACCGTCTCTGTAACCGTCCTGGTCTCGACCTCCCTGAGCCCCTCGGGATCATCGATGAGCTCCAAGCGGTAGAATTTGTCCGGTGTGGGATTTATGTCCAGGGTCAGATACCCTTTGATCCCGTCCGACTCGGTGAGATAATGCCCGTGCATGTCTATATTCAGCTGGATCTGTTCCGTCTTCTTCAGGACCCTTCTCAGGCTGCCCAGGGTTTCGTTCAGGTTCTCGTAGGCCTCGTCCTCATTGATCAGCTTGCCCACGGTCCCTTCACCCTCTTCGATGCGTTTTGAGATCGTCTTGATGGATTCCAGGGTCTCTTCCAGAATTTCCGCGTTACGGCGCAGCTTCTCGATGGTATCCCTAACCCCTTCCCTGTTGTCCGTGATGAGGCCGGTGACCTGGTCAGAAGCCCTTTCGAGCTTGTCGGCAAGCCGGGGGATATCATCCTTGAGGCCCTCTGAGGCTTCGCGGATGTTCTTTATGACGATCCTCACATCCTCCCTGTTTTCCGAAATGAGAAGATCCAGGTTCGCAGAGAGTTTGCGGGTGTTTTCAAGTATTTCAGCCAGAGAACGCTCGCCCTCATCCGATGCCACGATCTTCTCCAGACTGCTGAGGATCTTTGTTAAACTTTCACCAGCCGACTGGAGCGATTCCATAAGGGATTCAAGGTCCACTGGCATCTTGGTGGTCACGGCAGTGTCCCCGGATTTATACACTCTTTCTGAGGAGCCCGGCTGGATCTCCACATACTTGTCACCCAGGATGCCCTGGGACCTGATGGCAAATGAGGCGTCACGGTCGATGCGTACGTCCTCATTTATGGTCATTGTGACGAAGGCCTTGCGATCTCTTATGAAAATAGACTTCACACGTCCTACACCGACGCCCACCATTCTTACGGGAGCGTTGGTCTCAAGGCCGCTGGCGTTTTCGAAAACCGCATTGATGTCATAGCCCCTGGCCTCTCCAATGTGGGTCACCTTCATGGTCCCCCAGATGAATATCAGGAAGGCTGTCATGATTACCAGGCCGAGACGGGCCTCTGTGCCGAACTTCGCCATCTGAATCTCCCCCTACTGTCCCAGTTCCTCGGTTATCGGCCCCTGGGCCTGCCCGTGGATGAATTGCTGAACGAAGGGGTTGTCCATGCTCCGTATCTCATCCGGTGACCCCTGGGCGATTATCTTACCTTTGTACAACATGGCGATGCGGTCTGCAATCTTGTATGCGCTCACCATATCATGGGTAATTGAGATGGAAGTTATACCAAGCTCTTCTCTTAGCTGCACTATCAGGTCGTTAATGGCGTCCGCCATGATAGGATCGAGGCCCGTGGTGGGCTCGTCGTACAGGAGGATCTCCGGCTCTCTCGCGATGGCCCTTGCAAGACCCACCCTTTTTTTCATACCGCCCGAAAGTTCCGACGGGAACAGGTCCAGGATCCCCACAAGTCCCACCTGCCTGAGCTTTTCCGCGGCTATCTCCCTTATCTGTTTTTCGGGCAGGCGCCTTTCCTGAATGAACGCGAAGCCCACGTTCTCCCACACCTTCAGTGAATCAAAAAGAGCTGCGCCCTGAAAGAGCATTCCGAACTTCCTGCGTACCTTGTCCATTTCCCTGGCATCCAGCCCGAGGATAGAGCGGCCATCTATTAGAACATCTCCTGCGTCCGGCTTGAGGATCCCGATGACGCACTTTATGAGAACGCTTTTTCCCACCCCGCTGCCCCCGATCACGACAACGCTCTCCCCGTCCACTACCTTGAGGTTAACGCCATCGAGGACGACGTTGGTGTCGAAGGCCTTGTTTACTTCTTTTACCTGGATCTTGACGTCAGCATTCATCAGAAGAAAATGGCGGTTAATAAGTAGTTGGAGATAAGGATGAGGATGGAAGCCACCACCACCGCTCTGGTGGTGGCCTTGCCCACGCCCTCGGCACCGCCGCTGGTGAAGAATCCCATGTGGCACCCCACCAGGGCGATGATCATCCCGAAAACGACTGATTTAAAGAGGCCCACCATTATATCCGGATACTCCAGGAACTGGAGGGTCCGGTTGATGTAGATGGAACTACTTGTGCCGAGGGCCGTAACAGCTACACTATATCCGCCGAAGATGCCGACCAGGTCGGCGAAAACAACCAGAAACGGCATCATTATCATAGAGGCAACGAAACGGGGTACAACCAGATAGTGTACCGGATCCGTTGCCAGGGTCTCCAGGGCGTCTATCTGCTCCGTCACCTTCATGGTGCCCAGTTCAGCCGCCATGGCCGAGCCCACACGGCCGGCAACCATTATGCTTGCCAGAACAGGCCCCAGTTCCCTCGTCATGGAGAGGGCCACTACCGTTCCCACCAGGCCCTCGGCACCGAAGCGTTTGAATCCGGAGAAAGTCTGGAGTGCAAGGACCGCCCCGGTAAAGACGGCCGTAATGAGCACCACGGGCAGGGAACGAACACCAACTTCCTCCATTTGCTGGATGGTCAGTTTCAGGGGAAAAGGCCTCTTGAACAGGCCCTTGAGAACTCTCATGAGGAGGATCAGCATCCTGCCGCTTTCCTCGAGGAAGGAGAGGCTGCGCACACCAACCCACTCCAGGATAGCCACGGGATTCACGGTCCGTTCCGGTGTATTCTGGAGATCCGAGAGGAGATCCCGCAGAAGATCTCGTAGGAAATGGTGCCGGCCAGATCAGCCAACTCCTGAGCGTGCATGCTGACGCCATCCTGCCTGCCGATGAGAATGACTTCGTCGCCCACCTGCACATCCGCCGTATCGGTTATATCCACCATGGAAAGGTCCATGCAGACCCTGCCTATGATCGGGAGCTTCCGGCCTCGAATGAGGACGCGGCCCTTGTTGGTCAGACACCGGCTGTAACCGTCTGCATAGCCCACCGCGATAGTGGCTATACGGCTCTTACGTTTGGTGACGAAAACTTGTCCGTAACTCACCCCCGTTCCTTTCGGTACTTCCCGTACCTGGAGCACACGGCACTTCCATGAAAGGACAGGTTTTATGCCGTTTCCAGATATACTGGCAGAGGGTGGGGAGCCGTACAGCATTATCCCGGGCCTGACGCCCGTATTTTCAGGGTAATTGGATGTCAGGATGGCTGCGGAATTAGCCAGGTGGAAGATTCCCGCCGACAGACCTGAAGCTTCTGGAGAATTGCGGACTCCCTCGAAGCGCTGGATCTGCTCGCGGGTGAACTCTTCATCGGCCAGGTCGGCGTTGGCAAAATGGGAAAAGACCCCCACAAGCTCAAGTCCCTCAGTAGACCGGATTTCCACAAGGGCGGCGGGAGCCTCGGACCAGGGCACTCCCAGGCGGGTCATTCCAGTGTCAACCTTGAGGTGGATACGGGCGATCTTCCCGGAGGATGCAGCCATGGACCCGAGATGTCTGGCGATCTCGATGTGTGGGATGGCTATCTCGAGATCCCAGCGCAGGGCAGCCGCAAGCTCGGGCGGGACTATCCTTCCCAGGACCAGGATGCGCTGCCTTATTCCAGCTTCGCGCAGTTCCCGGCCTTCTTCGACCGTGGCTACGCCAAGTACATTTGCTCCGGCCTGTACGAGAGTTTTGCTGATCTCGATGGCGCCATGTCCATAGGCGTTGGCTTTAACAATAGGGAGGATCTCTGTACCCTCGGACACCATGCCTGAGACGAGACGGAAGTTGTCCGTGAGAGCTTTGTGGTTCACTTCTGCCCAGCAGGTTTGCGATGCTGTTCTGCCGTCAAGAAACTTATACATGAAATGATGGTATCAGAAGGTTTCCCGCTCTGACATGTCCTCGAAGCGGGTATACTTGTCCAGCCAGGTCAATTTACGGGTACCGACGGGTCCGTTTCTCTGCTTGCCGATGATTATCTCGGCGATGCCCTTCTCGGAGGTAGCCTTGTTGTAGAACTCGTCCCGGTAGATGAAGATGATGACATCCGCATCCTGCTCTATGGCTCCGGACTCCCTCAGGTCGGCCAGAATGGGTCTCTTGTCCTGCCTGGCTTCGACGCCTCTGTTTAGCTGGGAAAGGGCGATGATGGGGAGGTTCAGCTCCTTTGCAAGGGCCTTAAGTGAGCGGCTGATATCCGAGATCTCCTGCTCCCTGTTGTCAGAAGAGCTTTTGCCCTGCATGAGCTGCATATAGTCCACGATAACCATTTCCAGGCCTTTTTCGGCCATTAGGCGCCTGGTTTTTGCCCTCATCTCCATAACGGTGATCGCCGGGGTGTCGTCAACATATATTGGTGCGTCCGAGAGCTGTCCGGCGGCCTGGGTGAGCTTGGGCCAGTCCGTCTTGCCCAGATAGCCGCTGCGGAGCCGGTGGGCGTCGATGCGCGCCTGGGAACAGAGCATTCTGGTGACCAGCTGTTCCTTGGCCATCTCCAGGCTGAAGATAGCCACCGGTTTCTTGTGAACAATAGCTACGTTCTGAGCCACGTTCAGGCAGAAGGCCGTCTTGCCCATGGACGGTCTGCCGGCTACAATGATCAGGTCCGCCTTCTGCATCCCGGAGGTCAACTCGTCGATGTCAGCAAAACCTGTGGGCACACCCGTCAGGTGTTCCTTTCTCTCGTAGAGGTCTTCGATAGTTTTGAAGCTGCTCTTGACGATCTCCTTCAGGGAGAAAAAGCCCGTCTTGACCCTTTTTTCCGAGATCTGGAAGATGCGCCGTTCGGCGCTGTCTAGCAGTTCATCCACCTCGCCAGGTGAATCGAAACAGTCTTCGAGAATATTGGATGAAGTGGTAATAAGATCACGGAGGATGGATTTATCCTTAACGATACGGGCGTAGTGCCCGACCCCCGCTGAAGTAGGAACACCCTCAACGAGAGAGGGCAAAAAAGATGCTCCACCGATCCTCTCGAGAAGATTCTCAGAGCGGAGCCTGTTGGTGAGGGTGATGAGGTCTATGGGCTCACCCTTTTCAGACAGGGAGAGCATGTTATCGAAGATTAAACGATGACTGTCCTGGTAAAAAGAAGTTGAAGTGAGGATCTCCATGACGGTGTAGATTGCCTCGTTTTCCAGCAGAACGGCACCCAGTACGGCCCTTTCAGCCTCCAGATTCTGCGGGGGTACTTTCCTGGCCTCGAGGCCTTCAGTCATGGATCACTCTTTCTCTTCTGCGTCCGCCTCTTTTTCGACGATAACTTTCAAAGCTGCCGGGACGTCGTGTGGTAGCTTTACGGGAACCTCTATCTCACCCAGATCCTTGATCGGCTCTTCCATCTGAATGAGCCTCCGATCCAATGTTATTCCATGGGCGGAAACAGCCTCGGCAAGGTCCATGTTGGTGACGGAACCGAACAGGCGGCCCGTTTCGCCCGCTTTCCTGGTAAACGTCAGGGTCAGGTCGGAGAGTTTTTCGGAAAGGGATCTTGTTTTTTCGGCATCCAGCTCCATCTTTTTCTCAATGGCCCTGAGATGATGCTCCTGGGTCTTAATGTTCTTGCTTGTGGCCCTAACGGCCAATTTTCTGGGTATAAGGAAGTTCCGAGCGTAGCCGTTCTTTACCTCTATCGTCTCGCCCATTTGTCCAAGGCTGGATACATCCTCCAGAAGAATAACTTTCATCGTCTGCTCCTTTTACAGTACATTTTGCTCCTTTTACAGTACATAATGTTGATTTGGGCGCCCCTCAATGTCGAGAGAAAAAGGCATTATAACATCAAATCAGATCGGGTTAAATTTTATTCGCCCTCCTCGGGAAAGGGAAAGCGGTTGCGGAAGTCGATCCACGTATCGAAAAGACCAATAAGCGCAACGGTGATGATAAGCACCATTGGATACGCTATCGCGACAAACATCAGCATAAACATCCTGAATATATGGGGGATTCCCAACCGGGAAAAAATGTGCCCCAAAACAACCATGCCCTGAATTCCGTAAAGTGTCCCTAAGGGGATCAGCCCATTCAAGGCTACGTTCTGTACCGTTCCACTGCTCAGGACTACCATTGCGGACAGGACTACGAAAACACCCACAAAGGGAAAGGGGAGGTACCAGCGGGTAAAAAACGACGGCTCTTCCTCTTCCATGAAACCGGTCTGGACCAGAAGCCCTCTGGTCAGCACCCTGTAAAACGCAAGCAGCAGTGTCAGAGTGGAAAGCCAGATCCCCGCGAAAAGGCGCTTCCAGACATCTATGACCCACTGGAGTTGTTGTACGTTCTCTGCCGGGATATCGTTGCCTGTGGATACCGTCTCCATGAAAAATCCCATCTTCTCCAGCGTCTGCCTGTAGACTTCACCCAAGGTGAGGTCCGTCGTAGAGCTGTAGATGAACATGGCGACAAATCCCACACCGGCTACAAATCCGACTCCGGCGAGAACAGAGAAATGTGGTGGCCCTTCTGCTCCTATGGCCCAGTAAATTGCGAGGCATAGAGGGAACGTTTCCACGGCAAAAAGCAGGCCCGCGCCGGGACCCTGCACAAATGCAGTGGCCATGGTTACGAGAGCAATGGCACCGAGACCCTCGGTGATGTTCCTTCTTCTCATCCCGTAGGCGAGGGGTATGGGTGTCATGACACCCAAGGCGGTTCCCAGGGAAGGATGTAGGAAAAAAGCTCCCAGGGGAACGATAGCGATCCCTATGAGAGTGAGCCAGAGTCTGACGGTCTCTTTCTGACCTACGTCCTCTGAAAAAGCCTGTTTTTGTGTGTTATCGAATACCATTCTAATAGACAACTAAACGAGTTTCAGGTTGAAAGTTTCGAGTTTCAAGTATGGATAATGTAGTATCTTTTACTTGAAACCTGAAACTCGAAACTTGAAACCAGGTTAAATACTAGTTTTCAACCGTAAACGGCAACAATGCTATACTGCGGGCCTTCTTGATGGCCGCTGTGAGTTTCCTCTGATGTTTGTCGCAGTTGCCGGATATCCTGCTGGGAAGGATCTTTCCCCGATCGGTGATGTACCTTTTCAGTGCTCTTGCGTTCTTGTAGTCGACCTTGTCAATATCATCTACGCAGAAATGGCAGACTTTTCGCCGCCTCGAAAAGCTTCTCTTCATCATCTTTAAGTTGTCTCCTATACTGAGTTTTGTGGTTTTGTAGGGTCGAAGCTCATTTTGTGGGGTCAGAGCTTGTATTACTAAAACGGGATGTCCGATTCGTCGAACTCGCTGTCGTCGTCGCCGTCGCTGCCGGGTGCGCCTTTTGCGCCCTCAGCGCTTTTTGAGCCAAGGAACTGGACCGTGTTGGCCACTACTTCAACCTTACTTCTCTTCTGGCCTTCACTAGTTTCCCAACGGTTCTGCTGAAGTCGGCCCTCAACGAGGACAGATCTTCCCTTGCTGAGATATTCGCTGCAGTTCTCAGCCTGTTTGCCCCACACTACGATGTCGAAGAAGTCGACCTCTTCCCTGACCTCATCCTCGGTCTTGAACCGGCGATTAATGGCAATACCGAAGTTTGCCACCGCGGTTCCACCGGGGGTGTACCTGAGCTCAGGATCCCGTGTGAGATTACCCATGAGAATGACTCGATTGTAACTTGCCATGTCAGCCGTCCTGTATGGTTAGGGTTGGATCATCAAGGAGCTGGGGTTTGTCTTTGAGCGTCTCTTCGATCGACTCAACCCTAATGGTCATATATCGGATGTTCGTATCGGTGATACGCAGGGTCCTTTCCAGCTCTCTTATCGTATCCGATTTTGCAGCGTAGAGGAGATAAACAAAGTATCCCCTGGGGTTGCCCTTGACCTGGTAGGCAAGTTTCTTGAGCCCCCAGATGTCAGACTTGTGGACCTCTCCCCCGTCGTCAGTGATGATCTTGGTGTACACGTCGATACTCTCCTTGACCTGGTCTTCTGTCAGGTCAGGGTGGAGAATACAGATAGTTTCGTAGCCTTTCACATTGAGTCTCCTTTCGGGCTACAGCCCACGCTGGCCGGGTGGATCCGGTGCGCGAGCAAGGAGTTTGTGTGCTCTTCCCGTTTGTATGCGGGGAAGGTTCGAATTTGAATTGATTTGTTTAACATAATTATCTGTTCTTATCAAGTGTGTGTAACCAATTGTGAATGGTCCAAGATCCAAAATCCAAGGTCCAAGATCGTGATGCGTGATGCGTAACAAGTGATTGGTGATCAGTAATTAGTGATTAGTGGTCCCAATTCTAATGTCCAATTTCGAATTTCCAATATCGATTCTCGAACATTTGTTCACCGACAACCAACATCTATTTTATTGATCGTTCAAATTTATCTTTAGCCAAGCGCACAAACGAACCGCATTTTTCACATTTCAGAACTACTTCAATCCCCATCTGGATAACGATGAACTCGCTAGAGCCGCAGGGGTGCTTCTTTTTCAGAGTCACTTTATTCTCAGCAAATTGCGTGCCGGATTCAGGGTCAGACATCCTTTTCCTTCAAGTTAGAGTTTTTGTAGATGGTAACTGTTCAAAGTTCAATGTTCAACCACGCCTCTGGCGTGGCAGGCGTAAACGTAAGGTTGGAAATTAGAACATTAGAGCATTGGAAATAGATATTAGAAATTGGAGAATGGAAATTAAGTTATAGGCGCTAGGCGTTAGGCTCTGGGCGTTGGGCTATGGGCCATGGGCTACGTCTATAAAATCTCAATTCTTCATATCATCGGTTGTTGGTCGATAGTTTTGTTTTAAGCCTATAGCCTACCGCCTATAGCCTATAGCCTGG
>SDBU01001828.1_pt1 | contig 29374 bp, 24 predicted proteins | sample 2277071 | NCBI WGS metagenome assembly SDBU01 (sample SAMN10397929, study PRJNA504765) | marine sediment metagenome | isolation source: marine sediment core GS08_GC12, 126 cmbsf | place: Arctic Ocean: Gakkel Ridge, Loki's castle | collected 2008 | reverse complement strand
CCTGCCCAGTTCCATTACGGCTCTCATGGGCAAGTATTGTGAGTCCCTGGGTGCCGATGTCGCCTGACCTAGTCCAAATCTTTTTCTGAAAAGCTATAGTAAGTTCCCGCCCGAACGTAGGTGGTATCTCCCGCCGTCATCGTATCTGCTGCGTGCTGGATGGTCAACCAGGGGCCATCTTGACCGCCCTGGTAGGTGGGATAACCGCCGTTGTTGGAGTCGCTGGCTCCCGGCTCGTTCGCGGCGACGTAGTACACAGTGCTGGCGGAATCGGCAGTGCCTGCCCAGGTGGCACCCAGTACGATCAGTAGACCAATCATCGCCATCCCCAAGCTGATTCGTCGCATGGTTTCAACCTCCTCTTGCCGCTATCGGGATCACCACTAGCATTCGAAGCTCTAGCAGCGTTCGCCCCAATGGATGGCGACGAGCATGACGTCCACGATGGTGATAATCCCATCGCCATCGAGATCGTAGCGCGAGTCCCAGTTGGGATCGGCGCTGGTCATCCTCCAGTTGGCGGCTACTGTCATGATATCCTCCATGCCTATCCCCGCTGGGGCCACGAAGTCGGGGCAGGTTGGTCGCGTGGCGGGTTCGACCACCTCGAAATTCGCAGTCGTAATCTGCGCCGTTGCCGGGTTTTGAGCGTCCGGGCCATAGGCAAACGGGATCGGCACGACCTCGTCGTTGAGCTTCTCGATCACGATCTGCCACCTGGTCTTGTTGGCCGGGAGTTGGGTGCCCGGCGATTCGCCGATCAGCGTGTTGATCTGGTCGTCGGACAGATTGAGGACGGCGGTATGAATCTCCTCTGCGTAGAAGATGAACCCGCCAGCGTTGTCCACCAGGTAAGCGCCGTGGGTGCGCAGTGCCGTGAGAAACATGCGGGTGATGGGCGTCAACTGGTTTTCGTCAATCGGATCGCCCGAATCGTCCACAATCGCCTGCTTCAGGCGGATGCGCTGGCCCGCAGCCAGGGCGTAAGGATTGGTGTTGTAATAGTCGGTCTCGGTCGTTGATGCCGGATAGAAGTAGTCGGATGATAGTGGTTCATAGGGATCGTTGCTCAGGTTGCGCAGGCCAGGGATGGCGAACGCCAGAGCGTGGGAAATGGCCCCGCTCTCGACGTCCTCGGGCAAGATCAGCCCAGCGAGCAGTGGTGGTCCCGTAGCACGAGCGCTGGAATACATATCAATATTGGCTCCAGAGCCACGCACATCGAAGAAGTCAGCCGCCCCCGCCTCGAGGATCGTGGTTCCCGTCAGCCCACTCCCCTGACTCTGGCATGGCCCGTCGCGAACCGTTGTTGCCTGCCAGAAATCGTACGCCGTGAACGTGTCGGGGTGATAGAGCACCAGATGCCCGTCCGAATTCGTGCCCTGTGGGCTGGCGGGGCGCACCGTGCCGGCTGGGGCGGGAACAGGCACCGGCCCGCCTTCTTGCTCGATTCCAAACTTGGGATGGGGCCACCATAAGTTGCCGTCGTAGTCGCAGATCAGCACGTTCTGCTGCCCCGATCCGGCACGAAATATGGGGATAGTGTACTCGTCGTGGTTCACCCACATCACTGGCCACCAATCCGCCGGCCCAGGTGGATGTAGCGACGTGGTGTCACCCTGCAGCACGCGGTAGGTGACGAGGATCTGTTGGTCGCTATCGGGCAAAACCGCTGCGCCGGCGGCAGTTTGGTTCCAGGCGCTGTCTGTGGCGAACAGTGGTATGGGCAGTGTGAAGTCGCGGGGCAGGGTTGGGCTGCCGGTCAGGTTTGAGGAACCGGCGTTGGCAAAAGTCAGGGTCTCACTGGAGGAATCAGCCCCGAAGCCCATTGCGACCAGCAAACTGGTCACTGCCAGCGCGAGGATAAGCCATTCCTTTGTTTGTCGCATAGTTTCACTCCTCAATCCGTTTTATTCTGAATCCGTTGTAGTCTTTCGGCTACGGCGTAAACTGATCAGCCCCGACGTCCCAGCTACCTTCGCGCAGATCGCCATCAATGTCGCTGTCCACGTCGCTGGTCACGCCAGCCCCGATGGCCCGCGAGCCTGGTGGCAGATGCGGGTCGCCGGGTGCCACCAGGTCGTCGTTGGTGGCGTCGGTGATGTTGCCCCCGGCGGTGAAGGAGGCGTTGCCCCGGTTCCAGATTGGGGCGGTGATCAGGTTGTTCTGAATGAGATGGCCGCTGGCGTTCCAGACCTCGATGGCCCCAGGGTAGTCCCCGCCCAGGATGATGGTGTTGTGCTGCACCTGGGCGTTGTTGGCGTCGCGCAGCTCGATGCCGGCGTCGCCCGGCGTGGACTGGTAGATGAAGTTGTTGCGGATGATGCCCCCCTCGTGGCCATTGCCCAGGCCGAATGCGATGTTGCGGAAGCAGTCGCGGAAGGTGTTGCGCTCGACGATGGTGCCGCTGGCGTTGTTCCACATAAGGATCGCCGGCCCGCTGATGTAGCTGCCGCAGTCAATGTCCACCTCGCAGCCCGAACCGTCGCCCCAGATGTTGTAGAACAGATTGTCGCGAATCACCCAGTCAATGGCCTGGTGGATGTCAACCCCGTCTATGTAGTCGCCTTGCACGCCGCCTGGGGTGTAGCCGATGGAGGAGCAAGCCACGACGCCGTCGGCGATGCCCCCCGGGGTGCCCTTGATGTGCTGGGTGCCGATGTCATACAGGTGGACGTTGTAGATGTGGGGGGCCTGGACCCCCTGCTCGCCCTTGAGGGAGATGGCGTGGTTGCGCATGCCCGTCATGGAGAGGTCGGCGATGGTGACGTTGGCGCCGTACACCATGAAACCCTCGCTGCCTTCGCCGTAGCCCAGGCCCTGGATGAGCACTGCGTCCCGGTTGCCGCTTGCGCTGCGGATGGTGACACTATCGTACACCAACACCGCGTATTCGTCAAGGAGGTACTCGCCGTCGAGCAGCAGGACCTCGGTGCCAGGCTGAGCGCCCTGGATGGCCCCCATCCAGTCGTCCGCGGGACCAACCGTGATCTGGTACTGGCGAGTTCGGTACAACGGAGAGTCAACGTAGGCCGGGCAGAAGTCGGCGGTTGGAGTGCCGTTGGGGGTGGGCGTGACAGTCGGGGTAGGTGTGGCTGTCGGTGTGGTGGTCGCCGTTGCTGTGGCTGTCGGCGTCGGGGTGGGTGTAGGCGTCGTGCAGGTTTCCCCCCAGTGTATCGCTACCAGCATGATGTCCACGATGTCAATCACGCCGTTGCTGTCCAGGTCGTAGGCCAGGTCGTAGTCCTCGTCACCTTCAACGGTGTGCCAGCGGGCGGCGACCAGCATGATGTCCACGATGTCCACGTCGCAGTCGCAGTCCAGGTCGCCGGGGATGCATTCCGTCGCCATGTTCACCACCAAGCGCGGCCGCAGGTTGGCATCGGTGTACTCGCTGGAGCGGAACTGGTGGTGCAGCCAGGGGGCATTGTCGGGCTCCAGGAGCAGGCCGTAGCTCGGGGCCGTCTCAGTAAGCGGAGCGACCTCGTCCACCCAGGCGCGTACGGCTGCGGTCACGTCCCAGCGGTACCAGCCGTCCGGATTGGCCGCCACCGTCACCCGGTCCAGTTCCGTCGCGTCGAAGTCTCCACCGGGGGTCGCCCAGTTCACGCCAGGGCGGGCCGTGGCCCAGGTGACGCCCTCACTGCGACCGTCGCCCCACAGGTCCCACCCGTTGCCCTCGACCCACTCCTCGGTAACGCGATGAGCGACCACGTCGTGCGGCCCGTCGTCGTAGTCGCCGTCGTAAGCGCGCAGCTCCAGCCACGCCTCTTCGATCTGAGCGTCGGCCGGCAGCCAGCCATCGAGCTCGAAGCGCACCAGCAGGCGGAACTCGTCAGCGTCACCCGTCTCGCCCACCTGCAGGTAATCCCAGCCGCCCAGGTTGGCGAAACTGTTGCCGCTCCAGGTGGTGATGGTTGAATCTGTTGTGCCGTCGTAGGAGGGGTCGGGACTTACTCCGTTCTGGAAGGTGAGGGCTTGGGGAATCGGGCCGCTGGGTGTGGTCGTCAGTGTCGGCGTCGGAGTAGCCGTTGCTGTTGAGGTTGGGGTGGGTGTCGCGGTCGTGGCCTGGCCGGTGGCCGTTGGAGTGGGAGTTGAGGTGGGAGTCGCCGTGGGGCCGCCAGCGCCGGGGCGCAGGATCAAACGGTTGCCGGTGCTCGTTACCTGAAAGGCGGGCACAGTCACCAGGCCATCACCATCGGCGATGACCGTGCCGGAGGCCACCAGGCCGTTGTCGCTGACGCGGCGGTTCTCCCAGGCGTAGGCGTCGGCGGGGACAATGGTGAAGGTCTGCAAGCGGTGCGGGGTGACGTCCACCGTTTGGGGCGAGCCATCGGTGGTGCGCAGGCTGATGCGCCACTCGTCGGCGGTGTCAATCGGCGCGCCGTCCCAGTCAAGCCAACTGGCGGACCACTCCAGATTCATGTTGTAAGCCGCGTCAGCACCGGGGGGCGGCACGGGGCTGCTGCTGCTGGCGTAGGTCAGGCCGGGCAAGCTTTCGTCGCGCACGGCGGTCCAGCCGTAAAATGGCCCCGTGTAGTTGTAATCCTCGACGTTCGGCCCCAGGCCGCTGAAGCCAATCCAGGTGTGGTCTGCTGCCACAGTAGCGCCGGAGAAGGCACGCCGGCCCTGGTAGAAGGGCTCGTAGGCCGGCTGGCCCTGGGTGCTCCAGGCGATGGTGTCGTCCAGCGTGCCGTGGGCCAGGGAGATGTGGGCCATGTCGTCGCCGCGCCGGCTCACCAGTTGCTGCTGGTGATTTTGCCAGTCCCAAACGCCTGTGCCATCGTAAGCGGCCAGGTGATCGGCCCAGCCGTTGGGACCCCGGTTTTCGATGGGCAGATTGCTGGCCACTGTGCCCCACTTCGGCTCGGTATCGCTGAGCCACATGTCGGAGGTCTGATAGTTGGTCATGGGCTCGCTGCTATAAGTGGCGGCAAACACGTTGGGGTAGCGCATGCCCATTGCCAGCGCTCCGCTGCCCCCCATGGAGTGGCCGTAGACGTAGATTCGATTGGCGTCCAGTCGGAAGGTGGGATCGCGCAGCGTGTCGTAAACGGTGCGCAGAATGCGCTCCTCGGTGAAGTTGACGATGGGGCCGCTGTTGGCCGTGCCCCCCAGTCGGTAGTCGTAGCTGGCGCTGTGGCCGTAGTACCAGGTCTGGTTGGGGTCGTCGGGGACGAAGTTGACGACGCACCAGTCCCAGGGAGTCACGGTGTCGTTGCTGTAGCGATTGCCCCAGCCTTCCAGGTAGACATTGCCCGGCAAGGAGCCTGGCAGCGAGCCGCCGCAGGCCGCGTCCGACGGCAGGGTCACGCCGTAGTTGAAGGCATATTGTTGAGCTGACCCGCCCTGTGGTACGCCGAAGGTCGGATTGTAGCGGCTGTAGTCCAGGTATTGGGTGAAGACGAAGCCCCGCCCGCCGGTGGCCTGCCACACTTTGACCGGCTGGGGGTCTGCCACTGTCTCGGCGATGGGGCCGGCGGTGTTGCCGGCGTCGAAGTCGGTAACGTTCTCGGTGCCGCCCTCCACGGTGGTGACCGCGTAGTAGAACGTACCGGTCTCGTGGGTCGTCCAGACAAAGAGGCCGGTGGTGTCGCTCAGTGGCGTGCCCAGGTCTTGGATCACGTAGTTGGGCGTGATGGGAGGCTCGCGGCTGAGCTCGCTCCAGAAGGTGCTGGAGCCTTCCCCCAGCGCGCCCCAGGTGTCGGTCAGGCGCGTGGCCTGGGCCAGATTGGCAGCCGTGATCGGGCTGGTGTGGCGGTAAACGTGGTAGAGCTCCCCGCTGAGATCAGCCCGCTCGCTCCAGGTGATGAAGGTCTGGCCGCTGCGGTGGAAGGCGGTGAGGTCGGTGGGTTGGGGGGCAAGCGATTGTGGATTGCGGATTGCGGATTTCGGAATGTTCACCGCCTGGATGGCAAGGTTGCCAACCAGTAGGCTTAGCAAGATCACTGTGGCCAGGAGGGCCACTACCCGGATAGATGCGACTCGCACGATATGTCTTCTCATGACTGTGCTCCTTTCGATCCAGAACTACACGCACCACGCATCACGCTTGACGTTTGACGTGTTGACGTTTGACGGCCTCAGCAGTTATCCCCCCAATGTATCGCCACCAGCATGATGTCTACGATGTCTATTTCGCCGTCATCGTCGAGGTCGTAGAGGGGATCATAGTCGTCATCGCCCACTGAGGTGTGCCAGCGGCTGGCCACCAGCATGATGTCGGTGATGTCCACGTCGCAATCATAGTCGAAGTCGCCCAAAAGCGTAAACTCATCAGCTCCTATGTCTACCACCGCAATCTCGTCCGAATCGCCATCCAGGGGCCGGGGATTGCCGTCAAAGTCAACCTCTGGTGCGTCTTCGTTGGTGCCGGCGTCAATGGCCGGGCTGTCCGAGAGGAGGTGAGCGTCGAAGTCGTCAATGGAAGGGTTGACCAGCCCGGGCGAGACCCCGCAGATGTCGTGGGTGCCTGGGCAGGGGTCGTTCTTCGCGTCGTTGATCACCGAGTAGTCAATGTCGAAAGGATCGTGGGGAAAGCCCCCCGTCCAGGTGAGACAGGTGTTCTCGAAGGGCTGCAGGAAGTCGGTGTGGCCCAGGAAGATGTTATTGTGCATCAGAACCAACTCGCTACCGTCGCAGTTGTTGTCACATTCCGCAGTCACCAGGCAGTCTCCCTCGCTGGTGAGTGTGTTGTTGATGACCGTGGCCTGGTTGCCCGGTCTCAGAAAGAGGGGGAGAGCTGTGCCCAGGGCGCGGCAGTTGTCAACGTTGTAGGTGAAGGGCTGGCCGTCGAAGAAGCCGCAGTTGCCGACGATGATCGAGTTCTCGATGGTGACCGGGCCGCTGGTCTTGATCTGGTTGCCGGCGTTGCCCTCGGCGATGGTGCGACGGATCTCGATGGAAGAGCCCACCTCGCGGACGTAGAGCAGGTCGAGGCCGTCGGAGGTGTTGTGCAGGAAGGCCGAGTCCTCAATGATCCAGTGCCCGCCCGTAGCGCCGGTGCCGACGCCATCACCGTAGCCGCCGGCCGTCTGCGCCCAGCAGCCGGTCGGGTCGCCGCCCGGATAGGTCTCGCCGCAGCCGTTCCATTCCACCGTCCAGCGCCGGAAGGTCATGGTGCCTGAGTCGGAGTCGTTGCCGTCAATGTCGCCGTCCCAGCCGACCCAGCCATTGCCGGCGATGCGCACGTCCTCCACCGTCCAATCGGTCAGGCGGCCAGCATGAACTCCGCCAGCAGCCAGGCCGTGGATGTTGAGGTTCTTCAGGTGGACGTTGGCCGAGTCCTCGGCGTAGAGGCCGGTGGCGGCCCAGGGGCCAAAGGGGTAGGTGTCACGCTCGCAGGCCAGGCCCCCCGTGTGGAATTCCACGCAGTCGGAGTGGTCGGTGATCTCCAGGCAGGCGACCTCGACGTTGCTGGCGTCGGTGAGGTTGAGGATCATGTACGCCCGCTCCGTGCCCCATAGCTCAGGCGGATCGGAGCAGCCGGTGTCCCATCCCTCGCCCAGGATGCGGGTAGGATGCTCCGAATCGGGGCCGCTGGGAATGGGCGGCATGTAGCAGTCCCAGGGATAAGCGGACGCGCAGTTGTCGGCGCCGGGCGCGTCGTAGCCCATCATGTAGCTGCCGGAGCCGATGATCAGGGTGTCGCCGCCGGCGATGCGCGGTGTGCCGTCGGGCGGGAGGGCGCGGAAGGGGTGATCCCAGGCGCAGGGCTGGCCCGTCCCGCTGCCGGGGTACGGCGCGTTCGCCAGACCGGTGCATTGTTCGGGCGACCCTCCATCGGGGCGCACGTACCAGGTGGTCGAGCCCGTCCCCCCGTCCCACCCGGCCAGTCTGGCCGTCATCCACCAGAATGCCTTGCCTTTGCGGAGGCAGTTGAACCCGTGGGAATGGGCACAGGAGCCGGGAAGGTCGCTGCAATCGTCAGGGTGCGCGGCGCACCAAGTGTAACACCAGGAACAACTATCGTTTTCATTGGGGTAGAAAGTGCCATCGGGATCGTAACTTTCGATATCGGCGAAGTCGTAGAGCACCTTGTCGTTGGCGGCGCAGTAGGCACGAATCTGATTGTTGCGCGCGTACAGGTTGCCAGCGACGCCGGTTCCATCGAGGTGCCCGGTCATGTACACGAAGGTGACGTCGGGATAATCCGCCTCCAGTTGGCTCATGGCGGCCAGATAAGTGTTGATCCCCGCCTCCGTGTTGTCGCTGGCGCCACCGCACCACGACCAGACGACCACATTTGTCTCGGGGTGGCTATCCAGGTAGTTTTCGGTGGGAGCCACCCAACTGGTGTCCCCGTTGTGGCCCAGGTCGTCTCCATACTCGTAGATGGACAGCGTGCCGATACCCAGCGCGTCCATGCCGCTGATAGGTTGGCTGCCGTGGGACGTATGGCCGTAGAAAATATCGAGTTGTGCTTCCGCTTGTTCTATCCAGTACTGCGGGACCTGATCTAGGTCTGTCGCGGTGTGGTCAATGATGATGGCCTGCCCTGCCTGGTTGGAAGCATGCGCCTTCAGAGAGGCGGCCACGTCAGCCTGGCCGCTCATCAGCAGAAGGCCGAGACAGGCTAACGCCATACAGCCAGCGGCGAAGAGTTCCCTCACTCTGGGCTTTGACGAAAATAGGTTGTCCATATCTAATCCTCCTCAGGCGTTTGACGTTTCACGGTGTCAACACGTTTCCCCCCAGTGCGCGGCCACCAGCATGATGTCCACAATGTCAATGTCGCCGTCGTCGTTCAGGTCGTAAATCGGGTCGTAGTTGTCATCGCCCACCGAGCTGTGCCAGCGGTTGGCCACCAGCATGATGTCGTTCACGTCCACGTCGCAGTCGCAGTCCAGGTCGCCGGGGAGGTCGCAGGAAGGGGTAGGAGTTACCGTCGGTGTCGGAGTGCTCATTGGTGTGGCCGTAGATGTTGGCGTGCTGGTTGCTGTTGGCGTCGGCGTCGGGAGAAGGGGATCGAGCACCTCAAACCAGTTCTCGGCCACTATGATGTATCCTGCAACATTGGGATGCACGGGGTCAGACATCAATGAGGCCTTGGCCTGACCTGTGGCCGGATCATAGAAATCGTCCCAGTTATCGGTAAACCACAGGTCTACCCCGGTCAAATCACTCTCCAGGCTGTCGTTGTAAACCGACACCCACCACGACGCCAGTTCAGAAATGAGATTCGGAAGGATGGCCGAAACGATGATCTGGGGATGAGAGTCGTCCGGGTTGGTGTGGGCAGTGACCATATCCACGATGGCTTGCACTTCGGCGACGGTGCTCTCGATGGATTGCAACTGGGCCAAATCGTTGCCGCCGACCAGTAGCAAGACATAATCGGGATTGTCTTCCGTCATCCAACCCTGAGTGTGATCGCGGACCTGGTCGGCTCGCCAGCCACCCACCCCGTGATTGATCACCTCGAAACTGCCAGCCCCGTAGGCCACATCGAGCATCACCTGCAGCCGGGCCGGGTAGGTATTCTCTGTCCCCGAGTAGGGAATGCCTTCGGTGATGCTGTCCCCCAGGCAGGATACCACTTGCGTCGGACCGTCCCCTGAGACGGAGACAGTCAGTGCGGCTATCCCGGCCACGAGGAGGATGGTGATGAATAACTTCTTCATGAGACGCCTCCGCAGGTCTCCCCCCAGTGGATGGCGACCAATATGATGTCAACAATGTCAATGTCGCCATCGTCGTCCAGGTCGTAGACCGGATCGTAGTTGTCATCGCCCACCGAGCTGTGCCAGCGGCTGGCCACCAGCATGATGTCGGCGATGTCCACAACGCAGTCGCAGTCCAAGTCATAGCCAGCAACACATTCCCTGAGAGTCCCGGTGTGGGCGAGGGTATAGGAACCGCCGTCGGCATCATCGCGATAGGTCTTGAAGGTAACACCGTTGGCATCCACGTTAATCACGATGAAAGTGCTGCGTGCGCCGGTGTCTCCCCGGCCACGAGCGTGACCAGCGTCCAACTGCCAGACCCCGTCTATTTCAATAGCGCTGTAGTTGTGGGTGTGACCGCAGACGTAGGCGACAACCCTCTCGTCCCTCAGCAGATTCCAGAAGCGATCGCGATTGGTCGGGTATTTGTCCAGGCTGTCCTCCAGGTGGCGGACCCGTCTGTTGTCAGCGTCGGGCTGGGGATAGGCAGGCTCGTGACCGAAAACGAAGACGTGGGTCTTGTCTGTGGCGCTCAAGTCAGCAACCAGCCAGTCGTACAGGTGATCGGGCACATCGCCGTCCCTGGCTGTGTCGCCGCCGGTGTCGCAATACTCGTTCAGCATCACGAAGTGGGCGTTCTGGTAGTCGAAGGAGTAGGTGGTCTCCGGGCAACCCGATGGGCCGGGGTTCACGGAACCGTAATCGCAACTGCGCAGCCAGTCCATGTTAGAGCCGGAATAGGATTCGCTGCCCGCGCCGGGGAGCTCGTGATTGCCGACCCCGGGGTACCAGGTGTAGGTTGCGCCCAGGGTTGAGGTTATGGTCCAGCGCACATCGCTGGTGGGATCTATGTCGCCGGGGCTGACCATGAAAGCGCCCCTGCCCCGGGTGGCGATGGCTTCGCAGGCTCCCCTGAAATACTGGGACGAATCGTACCCCGGCCCAGAGTATCCCCGCATATCAGCAGTGACCACAAAAGTAAATTGGTCATCGTCCCTTTCCTGGCCCCGCAGTTCCAGGTCGAAACTGATGTCGGAGCTGGTCACGGCAATTTGGTGGATTTCCACCGCCAGGACGTTCGGGCCGTCATTGAGCAGGCTGGAATCAACGCCAGCGGCAAAAAACTTCGATTCATCGCCGCCGTAGACGGTCGAGGCGGCGAGGGTTCCATAGTCAATGGCTCCGCCGGGCATGTTGGTCCGAAGAACTTCTGTGCCGTTCAGATAGACGACAGCGCCGTCGTCCCTCAGAACGCGGAGCGTCAAGCCCTCGAAAATCGAAGCGTCCGCTACGTCAAAGCTGTGCCGGAAGTAAGTGGTGACGTGCTTGTTTTCCGCATCGCCTCCGTAACTCACCACCGTCGCTTCGTCGCCGTCGCCGTAGCCCAGTTGCGCCGCACCCGACGCCCACCCTGAAGCGTCGAACTCCGGCTGACGCCAGGCCGTGCCCTGGTCCGAGCCGTCGTCCAGGTATTTCCAGGTTGAGCCGGCGGGGACCAGAACGGTGGAAGTGTCTTGTTCGTAGAAATGGACCGGCTGGTGGGCCCCCTCGCTGATGGTAAAGTAGCCCAGGCCGTCGGCGCCCCCCCGTTCCCCCCAACTTTGGGGGGGCAGGGGGGCGAAGGCAACGGCCTCGCCCTGTGGTTCTGTGGCCAGGGGCACGGTGCAGGCAGTGCCCGAGAAGGCTTCCCAGAGGTTTGTTCCCGTCACCCGGGCCCAGTAATAACCCTGATAGTAAAGCCGAAGGAGCACGCCGTCGCCAGAGCTGTGAACATCGCCTCCTGTGACCTGGGAGGGCAGAGGAATGCTATCCACGAGCTCAAGAGTCACCATGACGCCAGGCGTGTGCGGAGCCGGGTTGCGGAAAACGTGGGCCACCCCCTCGCCTGCACGGTCCTTCGTCACCAGGAAGATGTCGCCGCTCACCGGATCCACCAGCAGCGCTTCGCAATCGAAGACCTCAGGGCCGGGGTACTGCATGGGCAGGGCGTCCACATCGTCCAGGTCTACGGTCACCGGATCCTGGGTGGCGCTGACCGACGGTTCGGCGACGCGGTACACCGTCACCGACGGCCGCTGGCGCGCGTTGTCGCCGATATCGCCGGCATAGACGTAGTCCTGACCCTCCACCGGCCCTGGCCCGATGGCGATGTCTTCCCAATCGGTCGCGCTGGCTCCGAGGAGATCATAGACCCCCAGGTGCCTGCCCTGGATACTCATGGCATAGATGCGGGCCGAGTCGCCTGAGTCGTTGTGCACCCAAAGCACATCGGCGTTCTCGCGGCTGGCGGCCACGCCGGAGATCTCGGTCAGAAGGCTCGATTCCACCGTGCCGAGCTGAGCGGGGGCGATGAACGTGGGGCAGTCGGCCAGGGCAGAGAGGGGGTGGGAGAGGAGCAATGCCATAGCAAAGCTCAAGCAAAGGGAAAAGGTGATCGCTCTCTTCAAGCTCCTTCCTTGCTGCATTTCGTCTCTCTTGATAAAAAAAGTGCTCTCCGGACTGCTCGCTTCCGAAAAGCACGCTGCACCACGGTTCGGCAGCCCGGCTGTCCTATTAGCTGATAACTTCTCGCTGACAGCGATTCCTCATCCGCTAACGTAGACCCGTGACTTTGCGCCCCCACCTTTCGATGGGTTTGCCTTTGTCGGTAGAGGCTAGACTAATCCTATTGTATCATTTATTTGCTGCTTTGTCAATGCCCCGTGCTCAGGAGATCGTGAATCTGGCGTGAATTTGGTCAGGTGGTCACTGCCTCTTCATAGAACCCTCCCGGTCGCAACTCTGCAAACTCCCCCCGCTGATAGAGACACCTCCGCACGTCCACGCACAGGTGGCACTTGCCGGCATAACCCTGGGGCAGCTCCTGGTAACCGTACTCCGCCCTGGCCATCTCGAACAGGCCGAAGGGGCCGGAGCGGACCAGGATGTCTACCAGGGGCGGGAAGCGGCGGTTGCGGAAGTCATCCAGCACCTGGGGCAAGTTGCGCCAGTCGCCCACCGTTAGCCCGCCGCAGAACCACGATATGTAGTTGCCGTAGAGGTCGAAGTGCGAATGGTGAGCGTGGATGATCTCCAGGAAGCAGTTCTGTCCCCGGAAGGCCGCTGCGGGCCGCTTGCGGGTCAGATGTCCCAGGGCGTATCCCGACCGTCCTCCGGAGATGATGCTGTAGCCATCCCAGAGCAGCCTCCCGGCGCGTTCCAGCCCGAACCTCTCCGCGTAGCGCTTGATGGGCGTGGTCTTCTCCATATCGAAATCGAAGAGCTGAACCTGCTCCAGGCAGTGCGTCATGTAGACCATCACCCTCTGCCCGCCGAACACCTCCAGCGCGTTACGGATAGCCATGAAGGTTCGGGCGGGAGGGATCTTCTCGGCGTGGAAGGGCGAGCAACTGATCAGGATGGCACTGAGCCCCGCTTCTTTGAGGGTGGCGAACTTGTCGGCCACGTCTTCTTCGCGACGGCACCAGCCCGCATTCGTCTCGACATAACAGGGGATGCCCAGTTCCGTTGCTATCCGGACTCCCTCCAGCAACAGGGGGAAGTTCAGGAACGGTTCGCCGCCGGTCAGGTGAATCTGAAAGTGGTGGCGCCAGGCTTGAGTGGCTTGCAGCGCTTCCCGCAGCGTCTGGGGCGACATCCACTCCTTCCAGCGCGGGCCGCAGTTGTACAGGCAGTGCTTGCAGGCGCACTGACACTGGTAGCTCACGATGATGCCCAGGTCGGTGGGGCAAAGCTGGTTTTGGTGCATGACTCAGTCCTGTTAGCAGGGTGGAACAGCGGACTGGCGGGATTCAACGGACTGGGATTAACGGGTCGAGTGGTTCAGACTGAGGAGGAATCCGCAAATCCTGCGAATCCGTGTTCTCTGCCTCCCAGTATACTACAAATGCAGAGATTGTGCCATTCCCACTATCGCCACGACCTGCCAGACAGAGGATTTCAAGTGCTTTTGCCTCATTTCGATAGGCTTGATTTCGGGGGAAAAAGTGATATAATAGTAAAGAGCAGCAGGGGAAGTTGCTCTTCAAGATAGAGGACTGAGGCTCTAGCTAGCGTGGACCGATGGGAGGTTGAGATGACGAAAGAGTTCAGTCTGACGATAGAGCAAGATGAAGAGGGCCAGTGGGTCGCTATTGTGCCCGATCTCCAGGGCTATCGCGTTCAGGCCGAATCTCTTGAGGAATTGCTGAGCAAGTTGAAAGAAGTCCTCGAATCGTACCTGAAACCAGAAGAGGAGTGATAGCTCACTGCGGCTCGTCGGCAGGCAGCGGATTGTTCTAAGCCAACGGCGGTGATTGGAGCTTCGCGATAAGTCTACGCTGTAAGAAGAAACCCACGAAAGATCTCGTGGGTTTTTGTATTGCTGGCCGAACACTCACAGCTTGTAGCCGATCATCCGCAGGAAGTCCTTGCGCCAGGCGATGTCCTCCTCGCCCTCGATGCCCTTGCTCCGAAGTCCATCAATGACCCCCAGGATACCGCGGCCTTGCTCCGTCTCGGCGACGACCACCTCCACGGGGTTGGCCGTGGCGCAGAAAATGCGACAGACCTCGGGTACGTTCTTGATGGCGTTGAGGAAGTTGATGGGATAGGCGTCGCGCATGAGGACGATGAAGGTGTGGCCAGCGGACAGGGCCAGGGCGTTCTTCTTGGCCAGCTCCAGCAGCTCCTCGTCGGTGCCGCTGGCCCGCACCAGGCAAGCTCCCGACGACTCGCAGAAGGCCAGCCCGAACTTAGCTCCCGGCACAGACGTGACCATCACCTCGTGGATATCCTCTACGGTCTTGATGAAGTGAGATTGGCCGAGGATCAGGTTGATTTCCTCAGGCTTTTCGATCTTGACGATCTTGAGTTCCATAGTTGTACCTCCTGTTAGTGTTTGCCACGAATTACACGAACTCGGAAGTGGAGACGGCTTTCACTAATTTATTCTCTTTTCTTCGTGTTAATTCGTGAAATTCGTGGCTGATTCTTAGTCAGGCACTACTTTCCAGAAACCCAACTCCGACCTTCGCCTCTCGATCTCTTCCTCGGGCAGGCGGATGTAGACGCCGTGGCCTTCGACGGCGACGGTGCCGTCGGCCAGGTGTAGCTCTCCTTTGGCCTCAAACGACCGGGATCGCAGTCGGACCAGTTCTCCAATAATGGTCACTTGTTCCCCCAGCGGCACAGGCTTACGGAATTTGAGCTCCAGCTTGGCGGTCACGGCCCAGATGTCGAGGGACGTGACCACGCGCCCGATGGCCTCGTCCAGCAGGGCGGTGATGATCCCACCGTGCACGACGCCAGGGTAGCCCTGGTGCTCCTGGCGGGGTGTGAACTTGACCATCACCCGCCCGCCATCATCGTCATAGAAGAAAGCTTTCAGACCGATGGGGTTCTCCATCCCGCACACGAAACACATGCGGGAATTGGGTTGCTTTTGCATCATTCGCCTCCGCACGATTCCAGTAGTCGCTCCGCCTCATCCAGCGCTGGCTTGTAGCAATGCGGTGGCCCGTCGCACCACGCCCGCTCCCTAGCGATTCGGGCGTGTTTCCGTGCCTCTTCGCGATCCCCTTTCTCCAGCGCCACTTGAGCGAGGAAATTGTGGATGTCCGCCTGCTTCAGCCGGTACTCGCAGCGGTCAGCGATTGTCAGCGCTTCTTGAGCCAGCTTCAACGCTTCCTCCTGCAACCTGGTTGACTCCTCACCCGTTACCTCATCCCCTTGCGCCTGCGCCCACCGCAGCCGCGCCATCTCCAGCAAGATGTCCGGCTCCAACTCCACCAGATCGATGTGCCTACAGCGGGTCAGCGCTTCGGTGAGATGTGTTTCCGCTTGTGGCAGGTGGCTCAGGGCCCGCTCTGCTGCCCCTAGCAGCCATTCGGCCTGGATGCGATCACGTTCATTCTGACGGCTGCACGCAATTTGGTGCGCTTTGCGGGCAGCCTCCACCGCAGCTTTGGCATCACCCATCAGCAGCGCGCGCAGGGCGCGGTAGGCGCATGTGACCCCTGCTGCCTGTTGGAATTGCAATCTTTCAAATGTTTCAAGTGCAATTACCAACTCTCGCTCTGAAGCTTCGAACCTCCCGCAGTAAGCCAGTAGCCAACCGAGTTCACAGCGGTCCTTGGCTTCACCCAGTTGATCTTCCAGCTCGTGGTCGAGCTCAATCGCCTGTTGCTTGTTCTTCTCTGCCGCCGCCAGTTCGCCAAGGAACATCTGTCGATTGCCGAGGTTCCCCAGGCCGATGGCGAGGTTATCCTTGCGTCCTAGTTTCTCTTGGAGTGTGTTCTGCATCTCTAACAACGGTACGGCGCGGCGGGACTGGCCGGAGCGGCTGTAGCTGTTAGCCAGTCCATTCAGTGTCCAGGCTTGGGCGGCCTCATCCCTTAGCCGGGGTGGCTTATCTTCGCCGTCGGGAAAGAGGGTACGCATGAGCTCAATGCGAGTCTGGTACGCGCCAAAACGGTAGTAAAGCGGCTTGCTGAGTCGATCACGGAATAGCCGGACTGCCTCATCATACTGGCCAGCACGGACGGTGTGGTGGTAGAGTTCGATGACCGGGGCCAGGTCGTCCAGGGATTGCACTTTGTCCGGCACGGGGACGGCGGCGAAGTAGTCGCGCAGGCGGGTGTGGGTTCCCTGCTTGTCGGCGAGGCGGTAGTAGGCGTACCCCCGCACGGTGGGGTGCAGGTCGTAGCGCCCTCGCTCCGGGTCGAAGAGCAGTAGGCCTCGGTCAATTAGCTCGTCCAGCGCGGCGTCGAACTGTGCCTCGCTTTTGTAGGTATTGAAGACGGACAGCGCCTCGTAGGTCATGGGGCTGCGAAAGGCGGAGATACGGCTCAGAAGCTCGCGCTTCTTCTTGTCCAGCGCGTTGTAGGCTACCTCCAGGATGTGGTGCTGCTCCTTGCCCTTGAGTTCCGGCAGCACGGGGTATCGGCTCGCTACCCGGATGTCGCCGGGCGTCCGCTTGTCCCGCACGATCAGGCCGGAGAGCAGGCGCAGCGCCAGGGGTAGGTAGCCGTAGGGCTTGCAGGCGGCCTGGATCTCAGCCCGCGTCCCTTTCCTTACCCTCTGGGCGCGGAAGAAGATCACGGCGTCCTCAGGATTGAAGGCGGTCAGGCGGACGCGGTGGCAGCCGGCTAGCCCGTTCAGTTCGCGGGGGAAGAGGCGGCTGGTCAGGAGCATCTTGCTCTTCACCGCCCCCGATGCCAGCCACTGGAGAAAAGTGCCGGCGTTGGGATCGGTGCAGGAGCGGAAGTCGCCTCGCTCATCCTTCTCGAACTCGTCGCTGCGGTAGGCGGCGTCCAGGCGGGCGTAGGCCCTCAGGATGCGCTCCACGCCGTCCAGCACCAGCAGGAAGCGGTGCTGGCACAGCAGGTTGTACAGCGCCTGCATCCTCTCGCGGATGGACGGGATGGCCCTGGGGTCAACCGTACCGCCGCTGGCGTAGGTCAGCGCCTGGTCAAGGAACTTCTGGAAAGTGCTCTCGCGCTCGTAGAAGGACCACCAGAGCACACCTTCGGGCCGCGCTTCCTCGGGCACGGATGCCGTAGGCTCCGCCCGCTCCTCCTCAGCCACGCCCGGTAGGGGCAGGCCCAGCACGTCCCGCTGGAGCCAGGCCCAGGTCAATGCGCTCTTCCCCATCCCGCCGATGGCGACGTAGGCGAACATCGGGCGCGTATCGGTGGTGAACCACTTCGTCAGCTCGCGCCGCTCCCTGGCGCGGCCGGTGAAGTTGCGTTGTAAGGCGTAGGGGTGGGCGAAGTAGGGTTGCGGAGGCAAGGGCAGTACACCCTCGGGACGTGCTGAAGGGCGCTCTTCGACCGTGGCTTGCTCATGCTCCAAGTTGCGGATGGCCTGCACCACCTTCCAGGCCAGGTCAGCAGGCGAGGCGAAGGTGTCGCGGATGCGCTCGGCATTCACTCGGTCGCGGAAGGCTCGCTGCTTCCGCCACTTTGTGTCTGGCTCTCGCAGGTGCATGGGCAGGGCGAAGCCCTCTGGTGCCAGGAACATCAGGCGTGGCTTGCCCGTAGCGATGGCTGCCTCATATTCTCGCTCGGTGTAGGACTGGTCGCTCCCCTCTGGGCAACTGCCATAAAGGTGGCCCACGATGCCCACAAAAACGTCGCACTCGGCCACTTTTGCGCGGCAGAAGTCGTCGGCCTCCCAGTTGCGGGCGCCAAAATCCTCCATCCATACGCAGTGCCAATCGTCCAGGCCTTCAAAGACCTTGTAGGCTGCCTGGCGGTATTCGGCTAAATCTTTGGCTGTTGAACTGAGAAATGCGGTTTTCATTGCTACCTCCTCCTCCGTTGGAGGGCCTAACCCTCCCGCAGCATCGCGCGGAGCTGAACCTCAGCGCTGAAACAGCGAAGCCCTACGGGCTCAAATCCAGCCCCGAAGGGGCTTTGTTCTCTGAGCGCGGGGATTCATTCCCGCGCAGCTTATTCAGGAATCTCCAACACCGCCGCACCGCGCACCTGCCTGTCTTTCAGTCGCTGCAGGACGCGATTCGCCTCGGCCAGGGGGTACACCTCGACCTCGGTGTGGATGGGGATCTGGGCCGCCAGTTGCAGCAGCTCCTCCGCGTCCTGGCGCGCCATGTTGGCCACGCTGCGCAGGGTGCGCTCGCCGTAGATGAGGCTGTACTTCATCTCCGGGATGGGGCTCGTGTGAATGGCGTTGATGGCCACGGTGCCGCCCTTTCGCAGCACTCGCAGCGCCTCCAGCACGATCCAGCCCGCCGGGGCGAAGGTGATGGCGCTATCCAGCAGGCCGGGCGGTTCGTCCCTGGCGCCCCCGACCCAGGCCGCGCCCAGCTCCCGCGCCAACTGCCGATGCTCCTCGCTGCGAGTGAACACAAACACCTCACACCCCCAGTGACGGGCCACCTGGATGGTCACGTGGGCCGAGGCGCCGAAGCCGTACAGCCCCAACCGCTTCCCTGGCTGGATTTCGCTCAGCCGCAGCGACCGGTAGCCGATGACGCCTGCACACAGCAAGGGGGCCGCCTGCAGGTCGGGGAATCCGGGAGGGATGGGGTAGGCAAAGGCGGCGGGGACGACGGTGTACTGGGCGTAGCCCCCGTCGGCGTGGAGTCCGGTGAAGTGAGCCTGGTCGCACAGGTTCTCCAGCCCGCGCTGGCAGAAGTCGCATTGCCCACAACTGGAGTGGAGCCAGGCCACGCCGACGCGGTCCCCCAGGCGGAAGTGGGTCACGTCGGCCCCCAGTTGATCCACCACCCCCACGATCTGGTGGCCGGGGATGATCGGCAGCCTGGGCAGGTGCAGCTCTCCCTCCACGGTGTGCAGGTCGGTGTGGCAGACGCCGCAAGCCCGTACCTTGATCCTGATCTCATCCGGCCCAGGCGTCGGCTCCGGCGCCTCCACCGCCTCCAGTGAGTGCTCCTCAATCGGTCGAGCCTTTCTTAGAATCATGGCCTTCATGGGTGAAACCTCCCTCTGCTGGCGGCGCGCCCTTGGGCGATAAGCTCGCTCAGACCCTGCTGCAGGCTGTAAAAGTTGATGGCCCAGCCGACGCCCAGCACGCGATCGGTTAAGATGCGAGGCTCGTCGGGGTTCCAGTAGGCCTGGCGCAACCGCTCCAGGGTGGGCAAACGGAAATCGTAGGGCAGAAATCCAACAATCTGCCCGTGCCAGGTACGCTCCTCAGGGGGCTTCTGCAGCTCCTGGTAAACAGCCGCAGCGACCAAGCCCATGCCAATCCCCATAATAAATCGCCGAAATCTCTTCATTGCTCACCTCCTTGTATTCAAGCTTGTTGCTTCAAGCCAATTTTATCCCTTATCCCCCGAATAGTCAAGCATCACAGTAATCAGTATCCAATACCCAATATCCAGCTTCCAGCAAGCCGAACGCAAAACGGCGGTTGTAAATCATCCCCTTCGACGAGTTCAGGGCAAGGTTTACAACCGCCGCTTTTTAGGCCGGATGGACAGGTTTGATTCAGCCTCTCAAAATATACTTGATGCCTCGGTAGCCGCCGATGTCCTGGATCTTGGCGAAGATGGCCCGCTTGTTGTCGTCGGCGTGCTCTGGGTTCTGGTCGGCGTCGTTTTTCATCTCGTCCAGCCAGTCCATGACAGCCTGTTTGTTTTCGATCTTCTTGGGCGTGATGTAGTCTTTGGCCTTGTTTACGATCCTATCCGTAGGCATGGCTCGGAAATCGGTCAGCAACCGAGAGCCTCGCTCCTCAATAGACCTGTCTATGCCAGGCAGGAGCAGCTTGCTCACCTGCTGATAAACTACCTCGAAGCCCACGGAGATGTTCTCGCCAGGCGTCGCCCCTTTGACAGTGAAAAGCTTGGTGTGCATGAGCAAAGGATAGCCCAGAACTACTGCCGTCCAGGCCATGAAGCCGAGCTGAATCCGGTCCGTCAGGTAGAGGACGTAAGTGATCAAAGCGGCGATGATCACGTTGACCAGGTAAAGGATCCCTACCTCCAGGGTGGTTATCGCCTCATAGGGCTCCTTGGACTCGGAAATGACATCCAACATAAACAGCACGGCGCTGACCAGCCCTGCTGACAGGCAAAAAAGCGCTATCAAGATCACGGGACACCTCGCATCTTCTCCACCAGCGGCAGGATGGTCATCATCTCCTGCCCCTCGTCGCTGAGGGCGAAGTATTCCTCTCCCTCGGAGGCAAAGATGTCCCTCTTGACCCGCTGGATGCCGGTGATCAGTCCCTTCTCCTGCAACTGGCCGAGTTTGTCAGAGGCAACGTTGGGGCTGATAAGGAGTTGTGCTGCCAGCTTGACAGGCAACGTTGCGCCTGTCAGACTCAGCTCCTTGAGGACTGTGATATCCTCGTCTGAAAGATCCAGCGCTTTGTCGAACAGCTCCTTGGCCTCATCAGACGTCCTGATTCCCATTTTAACCCTCCTCTTTGTCCTACATTTCGCACGCGCTTCTCTGCTTGAAATTCCTATCTGGGTCCACAGGAGTTGAGGCTTTAGCCGGTTCCCTGACCCAAAAACCCGCCTGAAGGCTCCACTCCAACCTCAAAAACATCAGATGTCTTGATTCCCATTTTGTCCTCCTCATTGTCGGCACTTTATCCGGGTTTTCACCATTCTATACCGATTTCGGGATTTTGTCAATAATTACAGGCTTCTTCCTCACCCCTGAGCACTCTGAGAGCTCCCTGTGCCATAGCCAGCATCTCATCCTCGCCGGGGTAGACCATTACTGGAGCAATCCACTCCACGCGCTCTACGATCCAACCCACCAGCATGTCTGAGCGGGCCATCCCCCCCGTCAAGACGATAGCGTCCATGTCGCCCTTGAGCACAGTAGCCATGAGGCCAATCTCTTTGGCAATTTGGTAGGCCATGGCCTCGTAGATCAGCCTGGCGTGCTCATCGCCTTCTTCGATGATGCGCCGTTCCACCTGGCGGGCATCGTTGGTGCCCAGATGGGCTACCAGGCCCCCGCGGCCGGTGATCTTCTTGATCATCTCCTCGTAGGTGTAGCGAGCGTCATCGTGTGGGGGAACCGAGTAGGCCAGGCGCAGCACGTCGCCCACGGGCAGCCCACCGGCTCGCTCCGGGGCGAAGGGCCCCGTGCCGTCCAGGGCCTGGTTGACGTCCACCATTCGCCCCCGCCGGTGGGCGGTGACCGAGATGCCCCCGCCCAGGTGAGCCACCACCAGGTTGACCTCGTTGTAACGCTTGCCCAGCTCCCCGGCTGCCCGCCGCGCGGCCGCCTTGAGATTGAGGGCGTGGGAGAGGCTCCGCCGCTCGATCTCTGGCAGTCCTGAGATGCGGGCAATGTCGTCGAACTCGTCCACACAGACCGGGTCCACGATAAAAGCGGGAATGCCAGCTCGTCGAGCGATCTCGTCGGCGATGATGGCCCCCAGATTGGAAGCGTGCTCCCTTTCTTTGGGATGGCGCAGCTCGTCCAGCATCCTCTCGTTGACCCGATAGGTGCCGCTGGGGATGGGCCTGAGGATGCCCCCTCGCCCCACCACCGCGTCCAGCGAGTCCAGCCGAACCCCTTGCTCATCCAGAAGGGTCAACACAGCGTCACGGCGAAAGGCGTATTGGTCGGCGATGTGGGGAAAGGCGGCGATTTCATCAGCCGAATGGGGAATCGTTTCCACGAAGATGGGATGTTCACCTTTGTAGAGCGCCACCTTGGTGGAGGTGGAGCCGGGGTTAATGATCAGAACGCGATACATTTTGAGCTTTGAGCTTTGAACTTTGAGCTTCACTTGTCACCTATCGAAGTAGATGCTCTTGCCGGTGGCTGAGAGGGGGATGCCCATCACGAAGTCGGCGTCAATGAGACCCATCTCCCTGGCCACCACGCCGGCGCGATACATGATGCGGTTGTCCACGTTGAGCAGGCTGGCCGTCTTCACCGCCGAGCCAAGAGCGATACCCATGTCCAACAGCCGGTAGGCGCACTGGGGACCTTTGAACTCGCCCTCGTGGGTGTTGGGCTTGAGGCACTTCTCGAAGCCGCAGGCCCCGCAGTTGAGGCCCACCGCCCTGGCGTCCTTCAGGCCGATCAGGAGCAGGGCGTCGGAGTCCCGCACGTTAGCCCCGTCGCGGTCGAAGTCCTTCTTGCCCGTCCGCTCCCCGAATTCGTACATCTTCTCGGCCAGAGCCTGGACATCGTCGCCTTCGATGATCTCGGTGACGACGAAATCCTTACCCGCCGCCTTGGGCGCCGTGCGGGCCGAAATGGCCATTAGTTCGGCGACTGTTCTTAATGTGTTCATGATGCTTGTCTCCTTTCAATTCATAGTTGACACTCAATCAATACTCTGCTAAACTAACCTCAGATCAGAAGTCACAGAAAGGGGGTTAGACAACATGACTGAGTTCGCAAACCAGGTGGTGATCGCTTTCTGCGCGTTGCTCGTAATTTGGTACATCGTGGGCTGGCAGATGAATCGCAGGCGCGGGGAGCGCCTGCTGGAGTGGGTTCTTCAGGGTCTGCGGGCCTTTAGCGATCAGATCACGGTCAGTCGGCTGGGCACATCGGGGTTCCAGGTGAACGTGGGAAAGGCGCAGTCCCCGTTCAAAAAGATGGAAGTGACTATCCTTCTGCAACCCAGGGAGATACTTCTGCTCTGGATATTCAATCGCCTGCGGGGAAGGGCAGACCACCTGGTTCTCAAAGGGACTCTGCGGGCCTCACCGCGAGGCGAGGTCGAGGTGATGAAGAAGAGGGGGCGCCTGGCCGGGCGGGTGCTGAAGGGACTCGACGAGGGAGTCTGGGTTCGCCAGGAGACAGGCGGTGGTCTGGTGATGGCCTGCCGAGGCGAGAAAGGCCAGCAGCAAGCGGATGCCATTTCGCACCTGGTGGAGGATCTCAGCTCGCGTTTGCTGAGGTTATCGCTCAGCAAGAAAGCTCCTCATCTTCTGGTGAGCCTTTCGCTGGCTGAGCTGGATGAACAGGCGGCCCTTCTTCTTTTTGCCTCTCTGCAGGAGTTGGCTCAGACTGTTACCTCCCGCGACCACTAAGCTTTGTCTTTCTCTTCACCCTCGCTAACACCTGTACTCGCCAGGCGGCCTGTGGATCGCCTTCTCTTCAGGGCTACCTGGGCGTACCGGGCGTAGGGAGACAGGGGCCAGGCGTCAATGGTCTTGTTGAACTCGCCCACGGCCCGGCTTTCCCTGCCCACCCGCATGTAGGCCACTCCCAGGTTGTAGTGGCAGGCGGATTCGTACTTGGGTTGCAGGTGTTCCCCCCCTTTCTCCAGAACTCCCTCCAGAATGCGGACAGCCTCCTCCAGGGCTCCCACCCGCACCAGCACAGCGCCGTAGCTAATGAGGGCCATGAGACGGACGGGGAAGTCAGGCCCCAATCTTATAGCCAGCCGGTAAACAGACAGGGCCGGCTGGTGGCGTCCCCTGGAAGAGAGCAGATTCCCCAGGTCAATCAACACCCGGCAGCGCATGGCTATCACATAGAGGAGGAGCAAAAAGAGGGCGGGATTCAGGTTGAGGCCAGTCAACAGGGATGCCCCGATGCTCAAGCTGGTGAGAACCAACACCTCCACGGCAAGCTGAAGGGAAGGCCTTTCCTTTCTCAGTATAGGCAGGCCACCGAAGACCAGGATAAACAGCAAAGCTACCAGAATAGTGAGTAAATGTGGGTTCATATCCATCCTTAAAATCAAGCCCCTGCCTCCCCCCTTCATCCCCCCCCCAAAGTTGGGGGGAAAGAGGGGGGGGGCAGGGGCTTCTTCGCTGGAATCGCCCCCCTCAGCCAAACATGGCCTGAGCCGTGCGCTCCAGCATTTCGATGCCCCGCACCTCTGTCTCAAAGAGGGGGACAATGGCCCGCACATCGGGGAAGCTGCGCCAGATTTCCTCCATGTAGCCATCCTGCATGGCGATGCGGTTGAGCACGAAGGCGGGTGCATCTTTCCCCACTGCCTCTTTGTCAATCACCAGGTTCACTATGACGCCGCCCACAGGGATACCGAAGTCGTGGAACCAACCGATGAAGCGTTTGACGACGGCGATGGGCAGCGCCTCTGGCAGAGTAATGAAAAAGAAGGCGGTCTTTTCCTCGTCGGTGAGCAACTCCTTGGCCCGTTCCATCCGCTCGCGGAAGCTGATCAGGTAGTCCATCAGAGGGTCCTTCTCTTTTTTCTTGCTGTAGGATAGGAGCTCCCTCAGCGACTTGGCCTCCTCACGACTCTGCATCATCTTGTTCACCCACATGCCGTACACGCTGGACATACCCAACAGGCGGCGGGCGTTGGCCGTGGGAGCGGTGTCGAAGACGAGGGCCTCGTATTGGTCCTCGAACATGAGGTCAATCATGTTCTCGAACATGGCCGACTCTTCGAAGGCCGGGTTCATGGTGGCCGATTCTACAAACTCGTCGGCCTTGGTCTTGATGTCGGCGTATTTGAGGAACCATTGGATCTTCTGGGTTAGTTCTACCTTTGATTTCTCAATGGTATCTTTGGTGTCAATCTCGTAGGCCAGCAGGTTTGGCGCTCCCTGCACTGGCGTTGGTGCGCCGTAAACGTCCTGGCCGAGCAGGCTGCTGAGGGAGTGCACCGGGTTGGTCGAGGCCAGCAGCGTGCGCTTGCCTTGGTTGGCGATCCACAGCGCGGCCGCGCCGGCCATGACGGTCTTCCCCACGCCTCCCTTGCCGCCGAAGAAGAGGTACTTCATCCGAGGGTGTTCGAGCAGGAATTGGCTGGTCGTTTTCTGGATCATGCCTCACCTCCAAACAGCGCGTCCGCCACCTTGCCGATCATTTCCAGGCCGGTGATGTCCCGATCAAACTCCTGCACGCTGGTCAGCACCTCGTCGCCGAAGGTGTCGCCTATCCTATCAATGTACTTCTCTTGCATCTCGATGCGGTTGCGCAGGTACTCTGGGATGTTCTGCTGGGCCAGTTCTGGCGGGATGATGCGATTTACGATGTAGCCGGAGATGGGTACGTCGTACTTGGCGAACAGTTTCGCCGCCTTGAGCGTATCCAGGATGATCATCTCCTCCGGCGTGATGACGAAGAAAAAGGCGGTCTTCTCGCGGTCGGTGAGGATGCTGGAGGAGGTGTTGATGCGTTCTTTGATGTATAGCAGTTCGGTGAGAATCTGGTCCTCCTCTGTCTCCTTCTTACGCTCCAGCATGGCCGCCACTTGTGCGTATTCCGCCATCTCCTCGCGCAGTGCGGTGATCTTGTCAATCCATTGGTCGTAGACGCTGGCCATGCTCAAATAGTAGAGCGCGTGGCCCAGGGGCACCAGGTCGTAGATGTAGTAGTCGTACTCCTTGCCGACGACGATGTCCACCACGGCGTCGAAGATGGCGCTCTCTTCCATCGCCGGCTCAGCCGCGGCGGCCTGGATGTAGCTCTCGATCTCCTCCGGTATCTCATCCAGGCCATACATGTCGCGGATCTTCTGGCGTATCTCTTCTTGGTACTCGTGGATGTGCCGGTCGGCGTCAATCTCCTGAGCGTAGAGGTTGGGCATGATTTCTACTGCCCCTTTGCCGAAGATGTCCTGCTCGAAGATGTCGGAGAGGGACGCCTGGGGGTCCACCGAGAAGACCAGAACCTTGTAGCCCTGCTTCGCCAGCCAGTAGGCAGTGGCGGCGGAGAAAGTGGTCTTGCCCAATCCGCCCTTGCCGCCATACTCGATGTAGCGGCGGTTGGGGTGCTCACGAAAGATTTGTGCGAGTGACAATGTTGCCTCCTTTATGCCAGTGCATCAGTCAGGTCGCGCTCGCGCAGCATGCGCCGTTTCCAGGTGCTGATCTGTGGCACCACGTAGGGCAGCAGGCGCAGCGAGTAGTAGGGCGGCAGGATGGGGATGCCCAGCAGGTCGCCCATTGTGATGAGGATGAACAGGTGCTCCATGCTGCCACGGGTCTTGAGCGCGAAGCGGGTCATATCGTGGCCGGCCATGCCGTAGAGGAATTCCTTGGCCGAGCGACCCCATCGCTTCAGCGCGCTTTCTTGCTTTTCTTCTTCGCTCATTCTACCTCCATTGGGTTCAGGGGTGTGTCTTAACCTATTCCTTCAATCAAACCAGTCAGGTCGGTCCAGTCGCGCTCGCGCAGCAAACTTCGCTTCCAGCGGTTGATTGTAGGGACGACGTAGGGTAGCAGGCGCAGGGTGTAATAGGGCGGCAGGATGGGCAAGCCGACGAGGTCGCCAAAGGTAATGAGGACGAACAATCGTTCGACCGCCCCGCGCTCACGCTGCATGCCGCGCACCCATTCGAAGATGGTCATGCCGTAGAAGATCTCACCCAGGGCATGGCATACTTGGCCTATCTTGTCCCGTATATCTTCTCGCATGGGCGTTCTTGTCCCACACATTACAACGGACAGAGAAAGGAACGGAGACGGAAGACCGCCTTCCACGAGTGCTATCCGCTTCTTTCCCTGTCCGATGTTTTGTCATTGGCTGGGAGGGTTGGGGGCAACCCTCCCAGCATACATTAGCGCGATTACGCGGCCTAGGCAGTCTTTTTCGCCGGCTTGCCGAGCGCCTTCCAGCCGTCTGCGACGAGGAACAACGCCGCCACTACCAGCACCAGAGCGATGACGCCGACGAGGATAGAGGCGATGGATACCTGAGTCGTCGTGGCGGCTGGTAGTTTCTTGAAGAAGTTGACGTAGGCCAGGTAGAGCAGGGCGGCGATGGTGGTGACGATCATGAAGAACGAGGGGTAGAGTGCCCAGGTGTTCTTTCTACCCTCCGCCTTCAGCCACAGCGAGATCAGCAGCAGGGCCAGGCCAGCCATCAACTGGTTAGCAGCGCCGAAGGCCGCCCAGATGGCCAGCCAGGGGATGATCCAGACGAAGAGCAGCGTCAGGAGCAGGGCCACGATGCTGCCCACGTGGACGTTCTTCATCACTGGCACGGCGTCGCCCACCAGTTCCGCGCTGGCCACGCGCATGAAGCGCACCACCAGTTGCATGATGGTAATCGCCATGATGACCAGGAAGACCGAACCGTAGGCCACGCCGAAGTCCAGGGGGACGCCGATGCGGTTCAGGAAATTAGCCAATCCCCCGGCGAAGATCGCCAGCGCTTTGCCCGCGCCGCCGGCGTCCAGATACCCCTGCCAACCTCCGAGAGCGACGGTGGCAGTCAGGAAGGCGATGACGGCGAACGCCATCTCCATGAACATAGCGCCGCCGCCCACCGGCAGAGCGTCGGTCTCCTTCTCCAATTGTCGCGCCGTGCCGGAGGTGGAGACCAGGCTGTGCCAGCCGGAGATTGCGCCGCAGGCGATGGTGACGAAGAGCATTGGCCACAGTGGGCCGCTGGCGGTGGTGAAGGTGGTGAAGGCTGGGAAGTCGCCCATCCCTGGGTGCCAGATCAGCAAGCCGATCACGCCGCCCACCATCCCCAGCGAGACGATCCAGAAGGAGATGTAGTTGACCGGCTGGGCAAAGGACCAGATGGGAAGCACCGCGCCCAAGTAGCAGAAAATTATCATGAGCAGGGTGCCGAAGACCTGGGCTTGCGTGTTACCCAGTAAGATGGTGGGGGAATCGGGGAGGCCGTAAAGGCCTGAGAAGATGTTGGACATGAAGTCCAGGGTGCTGATCCAGATGCCCACGAAGGTGAGCCCTACGGTGACGACGGTGGTGAGGACGATGTCCTTCTTCCACTTGTAGGTCATCTGGCCAGCCAGGACGCCCATCAGAACCACGGCGATCATGCCGAAGGGCACCTTGGGGTTGACCATCAGCGTCTTCCCCACGGCGTTGCCGAAGGCGCCCATGATCAGCAGCAGGTAGAAGTAGATGAAGATCATGAGGATGTTGCGCGCGCGGGGTGAGATGAGCTTGTAACTCAGTGCGCCCAGCGTGTCCCCATCGCGGCGCACGCCCATGATCATAGCGCCGTAGTCCTGCACCCAACCGATGAAGAAGGTGCCCAGGATGATCCAGATCAGCGCCGGCAGCCAGCCCCACTGCACGGCGATGATAGGGCCGGTCAGGGGAGCCAGGGCAGCGACGGACTTGAACTGGTAGCCGAAGAGCACGTTGCGGCTGGCCGGAGTGAAGTCCACGCCGTCCATGTACATCTTGGCTGGCGTCGCCTTCTTCGGGTCGGGCTGGACGATGTCCCGGTCAATGCGCCGGGCATACCAGCCATAACCGATGCCGATGCCCAGGGCACCCAGGATCAGAACGAAAATCGAATTCATCTTTTTTGCCTCCTGTTTTTGGTGAGAATGGGTGTTCAACCCCGACGGTTGAACGATGACTTAACCTCTGCAAACCATTTGAAAAAGTTACTCGTCGCCCTCGACCACCCCCTTTCCTCATACTCACTCGTCTTCCCCCGGATAACAGATGCAGGTCAATAATAAGTGGGGGAAGCAACGGCTTTTACGTTAGCTAACCACTTACATTCACTTCACGGGGAGGCACCTTAGTTGTTAATGAATGCCGATAATTATATCGCCAAAATCAGCAGAAGTCAAATCACATTATCAGAAGTCGGTTCGAACTAACGCTCGGACGCAAGCGTACGTCTTGCCAAAGCGCCAACCACGTTTATTATAACACCGAGTCTGTCCTGAAGTTGCATTTAATTCAAGCATGGGTTATAATGGTATGCGTGGAGCAATGTTTCCTTTGCCAGGAGGCGGACAGTGAAGGTAGCCAGGGAGAACGACCTGGTGTTCTTGATGGGCAAAGATAGGAAGAGCTTTATCGTGCGCCTGGAGCCGGGCGCCGAGTTGCACACTCACAGGGGGGTGATAAGGCACGATGATCTCATCGGTCAACCGTTGGGCCGAGAAGTGCAGTCCCACCTGGGCTATCCCTTTCTCGTCCTGGAGCCCTCTATCCATGATCTGATCCTGGACCTCAAGCGCACTACCCAGATCATGTATCCCAAGGACATCGGCTACCTCCTGCTGAAGATGAACGTGGGGCCTGGCAGCAGGGTGGTGGAGGCCGGCGCCGGCAGCGGCGGCCTCACCCTGGCCCTGGCCCGGGCGGTGATGCCCACGGGCCGGGTCTACTCCTACGAGGTGAGGCCCGACGTGTTGAATCTGGCCACCAAAAACCTGGAGAAGCTGGGCCTGCTCCCCTTTGTGGAGCTGAAGGAGCGGGATATCGAGGAAGGGTTCGACGAGGTGGACGTTGACGCTCTTTTTCTCGACCTGCGCAACCCCTGGGAGTATCTGGCCCAGGCCCACGCGGCTCTCAAGGGCGGCGGTTTCTTTGGCGCCACCTTGCCTAC
>SDBU01001827.1_pt1 | contig 29374 bp, 31 predicted proteins | sample 2277071 | NCBI WGS metagenome assembly SDBU01 (sample SAMN10397929, study PRJNA504765) | marine sediment metagenome | isolation source: marine sediment core GS08_GC12, 126 cmbsf | place: Arctic Ocean: Gakkel Ridge, Loki's castle | collected 2008 | reverse complement strand
CGCTTGCATGGTCGTAGGCATCATGTCCGTCAGACTCATGATACCGGGGGCGCACTCCTTGAAGGAGAAACGGAGGGCTTTGCGGAGCATCAAGGACCGACTGAGGGCGCGTTTCAACGTTTCCGTTGCCGAGGTGGACGCGCACGAGTACTGGCAGAGCGCGGTGCTGGGGCTCTCCGCGGTAGGAACGGACAGGGCGTTCGTCGAAGGACTCCTGAACCGGGCGGTCTCGGTTATCGGCGCGAATCGTCATGTCGAAATCATGAAGTGCGAAAAGGAATTTGTTTAGTGGCAGGTCCGCAAGTTGTGGAAAAAGCAACGCGAAGGACCAAGCGCGTGGCTGAATTGATCCGGCACAAACTCGGCCGGATCATTGCGTCCGACCTCGGCGATCCCCGTATCGGCTTTATCACCCTTACACGCGTGGTTGTCGCTGCGGACCTTCGGAACGCGCAAGTCTTCGTGTCCGTCCTGGGGCCGGAGTCGAAGCAGAGAACGACCCTGCGCGGTCTGAACAGTGCCCGGCCGAGGATACAGGCGGAACTCGGTCAGGCCCTTGCGCTGAGGCGTACGCCGGAACTGTCCTTCCAGCTTGATGCAGAGATGGAACGCGGCCTTCGCATAAGCGCACTGCTTTCGCAACTCGCCCGCGAGAGCGCTGAAGCCGATCGAGAACCGCAGCCGGACAGGCCGGATGCGGGCGAACCTTCTGAGGAAGAGAAGACCGATGGCCAGTGAACAAGGCGCGCAACAGGCGCGGCGCCTTCTGGCGGCCCTCAAGAACGTGTACAGGTACAAACCTCTTGCGTCCGATTGGTCCGCCTTGGAGCATCTACTGTTGGGCATACTCGCTGACGGGGCTCCGGAGACACGAGCCGTCGCGGCCTTGAGGGCGCTGGAGAGTGCATTCGTGGACTGGAACGAAGTTCGAGTGAGCTCCTGGTGCGAGATCGCCGAGGCCTTGAGCCCCATGCCTCGGGCCATGGAAAAAGCCGAACAGATCAAAGCCGTGCTCGGCAGGATCTTTGACGAAGGAAACGAGATGTCACTCGACTTCCTGCAGGACAAGGGCCAGCGCGAGGTACTCCGCCTGATCGCCGGCATCGAAGAGTTTCCGGAGTCCGCACTGGCGCGGGCAACACTTCTGGGCTTGGGGCATGCTATGATGCCGCTGACGCCTAAGGTACTGGCCGCTTGTACGCGAATTGGCCTTCTTCGCAATGGCCCGGACCAGAAGGCAATCGCCCGGCGGCTCGAGCGTTGCATACCCAGAGACAGAATGTATGAGTTCCATTGGCTTGTGAGCCGCCATACGGCGTCCGTATGCCTCGATGATGCGCCCCAGTGCCGGCGCTGCAGACTTCAGAAGGATTGCAGGTCCGGCAGGACGCGCTCGCGCCGCAAACGGCCGACCAAAGTGAGAGAGAAGGCGTCGGAAAAGTGAAACTCAAATTGGGCATGCCGATCGGCAGCCTCCAGGAAGCCACGCTGGATATGATGCGCAGGGCAGGCTTCAACGTCATTGTCCGCCCGCGCTCCTATTATCCGGACTTGGACGACGATGAACTGGAGGCACGCCTCATGAGGCCGCAGGACATGTCCAGATTCGTGGAGAAGGGCGTCGTGGACTGCGGCCTGACCGGAAACGACTGGGTGGCGGAAAACAGTTCCGACGTGCACGTGGTAACCGAACTGGCGTACAGCAAGCAATCCCTTAAGCCCTTTCGTTGGGTCATTGCGGTTCCGGAGGATTCGTCGATCCAGAGCATTCGGGACCTGAAGGGCAAGCGCATATCCACGGAACTGGTGAACGTGACGCGTCGGTTTCTCGCAGAGCACGGAATTGACGCAGAGGTGGAGTTCTCCCACGGGGCCACCGAATCCAAGGCCCCGGACCTGGTAGACGCGATTATGGACGGCACGGAAACCGGCACCAGTCTGCGTGCGAACAGGATGCGGATCGTGCACACGGTAATGATATCCACGACGCAGCTCATCGCCAATAGGGCGGCGTGGGCGGACTCGTGGAAACGGCGGAAGATCGAGTCGCTCTGCATGCTGTTCCAGGGCGCCATTGCCGCCAAGTTCAAAGTGGGATTGAAGATGAACGTCAGTTCGACGCGCCTCCAAGCCGTGCTCAACGTTCTGCCGGCCATGAAGAAGCCAACCGTCTCCAACTTGGCGAACGGGGCCGGATTTGCGCTGGAGACAATTGTCGATGAAACGGTGGTGCGCAATCTCATGCCGGAACTGAGACGCGCTGGCGCTGAGGCCATCGTGGAATATCCACTGAACAAGGTTATCCCTTGACCCACCATGCATAGGGTAGCTCTCAGGCCATTTTCCAGTTCACCTCTTTGCGGTCGTCGAACCACATTCCGCCTGCGGCCCTCCAGGCGGTCCCACAAGCCTCCTCCGCCCTCATGTCGCCCGTAGCGCGCTGGACTTCATCCCAGCAACCCACTAGGAGAGAGGGCCATGGCTGGACATTCCCACTGGGCCGGTATCAAACGTAGGAAGCAATCTACGGATTCAAAGCGAGGTCGGGTTTTCAGCAGGATAGCCCGCCAGATCATGAGCGCGGCCCGCACCGGAGGCTCCGACCCGGATGCAAACCTTCAGCTGAAGTACGCCATCGAGCACGCGAAACAAGTCTCCATGCCCAAAGATACCGTCGAGCGCGCCATCAAGAAGGGCACAGGTGAGCTCGAGGGCACGCAGTTGGAAAGCGTGATGTACGAGGCCATAGGACCGGGCGCGGTGTTTGTCCTGATCGAAGCCCTTACGGACAATCGCAATCGTACCGCTGCAGAGATTCGAAAGATCCTTGAGTTGAAGGACGCTCATCTCGGAAAGGTGGCTTGGGCCTTTGAGCAGAAGGGGCTGATCGTCGTATCGGCAGAAAGCGTGTCGGAAGACGCGCTGCTTGAGGCGGTGCTGGAGGCCGGCGCTGATGACATGCAGCGCGTGGGCGCTTCGTTCGAGGTCGTCACAGCGCCAGTGGACCTGGAGCGGGTCCGCCGGTCGCTCGAAGAAAAGGGCATACCGATGGACGCGGCGGAACTGACCCAGTTGCCGAAAAGCCCGGTGCCCGTGGATGAGCACACGGGAAGAAAGCTGCTCTCGCTGCTCCAGGAACTCGATGACCATGACGATGTTGAGAGCGTATACTCCAACCTGGATCTTCCTGAGAGCCTGCTCGCAGAGGTCTCATAACTGACGCCATTGCAGGGAGTTAGGATTGCCATGTCGAGGCGCGTTCCACCATGGCATTGCAATCGTCTCTGGAAGTTGACGCTGACAAGCGGGCGTGGAGATTGCGCACCACGGGACGGGAGGAGAACTTGTCCGAAGAAAGCCCTATCATCCGCATCGTAGACGTGACGAACCGTGACGGCGTGCAGACGTCGCAGCTCGGTCTCGCTAAGCTCGAAAAGACCATCATCAACATCCTGCTTAACGAGATGGGCATCTACCGGAGCGAGTTCGGCTTCCCCTTCACGCGCCATGAGAGGCATTATCTCAACGCCAACCTCAGGCTGAAGGAGAAGGGGCTGCTGGACCCGATCGTTCTGTCCGGCTGGTGCACAGCGAGATCGAAGGACGTCGAGCGGTCGTTCCAGCTCGTGCCCAGACTTAAGCATGTCTGTATCTCCCTCTCCACGTCCAATCAGATGATCAAAGGCAAGTTTGGGGACGAGAAGACCTGGAAAGCCATCGTGGGGATGATGCAGGAAGCCGTGAAGAGGGCGTATGATCTGGGAGCTGAATGGGTCAGTGTCAATGCTGAGGATGCTTCGCGAACGGACATATCGCGTCTCATTGACTACGCGGGCAAGGCGAAAGAAGCGGGCGCTCGTACCATACGGTATTGCGATACGCTGGGGCATGACGACGCCGCTACGGCGCACGATCGTGTCAGGAAGCTGGCAGAGGCGGTGAAGCTTCCGCTTGAGATGCACTGCCACGATGATCTGGGCATGGCCGTCGCCACCTCAGTAGCCGGCGCCGTGGGCGCGCTGGGGGCCGGAGTGGACGCGTACATAAACACGACCGTCAACGGGATGGGCGAACGTGCTGGGAACGCCGACTTGGTGAGCGTCATTCTGGCGCTTCGCTACTCCAGCGGCTTTGTGAACAGAAACCTCCTCGACCCCAGAGTGGACCTCTCCAAGGCTTGGGCCATATCCCGATATGGGTCGTACGCTTTCGGCGTGCCGATTCCCATTAACAAGCCGGGGGTGGGAGCGAACGCCTTCGCCCACGAATCAGGCATCCATGTCGATGGCGCCCTCAAGGACAGGCGAAACTACGAGTTGTACGACTACGAAGACATGGGAAGGGGCGAGCCTGAGACGGTGGAAACGGGACGACTCATCACCGTGGGCGAGTACAGCGGCATCAAAGGATTCCGCAACGTCTTCGGAAAGCTGAAAGTTGAATTCAAGAACGAGGAAGAGGCCACGCGCGTTCTCGAGCTTGTTCGATACGCCAACGTACATACTCAGAAACCACTGACGCATCAGGAGCTGTTGTTCGTGGCGAACCACCCGGATGAAGCCAGGGAGATTATGACCGTCTCCCCGCCATAGCCGGCGCGGGCAGCGCGGTCAGCTATTGATCGGGCCGTTGATGGACAAAGGTGTCGTCCGAAAAGCGACTCTCCAGGACGCGTCGGGCATCCGACAGCTGATACAGCACTACGCGGAGCGCAGGTTTCTGCTTCCCAGGACGTTGAGCCAGGTTTCCGAGAATATCCGCGACTTTTTCGTCTGCGAAAAGGACGGACAGATCGTCGGCTGCGGCGCGTTGCACCTGTGGAGCGAACTTGCCGAAATACGTTCCTTGGCCGTAGCCGAAGCGGAATGGCGTCGGGGCATAGGCGCGGCTCTCGTGCGGGCGTGTCTCGAAGAAGCCCGGGTTCTGAGCGCGACTAAGGTATTCGTCCTGACGTACCAGCCTGAGTTCTTCGAGCGACACGGGTTTCACCGAGTGAGCAAGCAGAGCTTCCCTCAGAAGATATGGGCTGATTGCGTGACCTGCGCGGAGTTCCCGAACTGCACGGAAGTCGCCCTAACGCTGGACCTCGCTTCGTTCTGATGTCCGACGGGACAACTCGGGGGCCAAAACGCGTTCAGCGGCGGCGCCGACCTGCTCCACGCTTATGTCAGCGAGACACGTCATGTGGTCGCATCTTCTGCGGGTGCACGGGCTGCATTGCAAATCCACGCGAACCAGCTCCGTGTGAGTCTGGTAGGGGCCGTAGATGACCGGGTCCTTGGGGCCGAATATGGCCACCAAGGGGCGCTGAAGGAGGGCAGCAATGTGCAGCGGCCCGGTATCCCCTGCTACAACGACCTGCGCGCGACGAAGAAGCTCGATAAGTTCACCCATGGACAGGAGTGGCGGAAGGTGAGCGGCGCCTTGCGCGGCGGCTGCGACGTCTTCCGCGAGGTCTCTCTCTCTTGGTCCCCAGGTAACGAAGCATCTGGCCTGCACTCGATCTCGCAGCCGGGCAGCCAACTCGCCGAAACGTGTTGCCGGCCACCGCTTGAACTCGCCAAACTGGCTTGTGCCCGGATGTAGAACCACCAGCGGCCCCGTTCCCGCCGCACCCGAAATAATCTCTTCCACACGGGCGGCGTCTCCGGCGTTTTCCGGAATGGAGATGGGCATCAACTCGACCTCAGGGGCGATCACCTGAACGAGGGCACCGTACTTCTCGGCCCGGGAAAGCCGGCGCGACCTCGGCACGGCCATGACGTTGTTGAACAGCCAATTCATCTCCCTGCTGTGGCCCAAGGCAAAGCCTACTCGGACGCGCGCTCTGGACAAGAGGCTGAGTACGCCGCTCTTGAGATTGCCCTGGAAATCCAGAGCAAGGTCGTAATGGGCCGACCGGAGCTTTCGCAGAAAAGCAAGCCCGTCCGATACGAGTCGAGGCCATCGCCATGGCCGGCTGGCGAGTGCTTGCAGCCGCTCTCGCGGGAAGAGAATTACTTCATCGGCGAGCTGACTGGAGGTTACCAGTTCATCGCAGGGGGCCTCGACCACCCATCGGAGGCGGGCCGAAGGCCGAGCATCCCTCAACGCTTTCACGGCCAACAGCGTGTTCGCCACGTCTCCAAGAGAACCCAGGCGAATAACGAGTATGCAGTTGTCGTGGAGATTTGCTTCAACCATGGCGCCTATCAGGCCGTTGAAGAAGTGTGGCTCCGCCGCCCTCGTCGGAGGAACCGCAACCGGGGGCGGTTGCGCCACACCGACTTAGGATCGGCGGGGACTTCGGATTTCCGCCCACTATGCACTTCTTCAACGGGCTGCTATCCATTGTTCATCACGTCTGGGATCGTCAGCACGTTCCAGCGCCACCGATCCGCCGGCATGTCGTGTGTAACGCTAGTGATCACCCGGTCGGCCCTTTTGGCTGCGGCCGTCATCTCCCGTGCCGTCCCATTTGTCTTATCGATGCTGCGAAGATGAACTGAAGAGGGGAAGTCTATCCATAGCAACTGTTCGGCCAAGCCTTCCAGGGTTCGGACATTCCCGTGTCGATGTCCGAGGCCGCCGGGAATGTAGCGTGCTCATGTGAATCCGGACACAACCAGTGACCTGCGAGGCGAATGCACTTGGAGTGTCCTCTCGAACAGGCATCATGGCTCGTTCGACCCTATATCCGGCGGCAACTCTTCGTTCTCGTTGTGGCGACTTGAATCCGCTTTCACGGGATCTGCCACATCGTCCAGTTCTTCCCGGGCCATCTTGGCTTGAGGTGTGGCCGGGAAATGGGTGATGATGAAAGTATAGTAGCGTGTGGCGATTTCATACTTGTTCTGCTTTCGGGCCCCTCGGGCCCATTGGAGCAACAACTTCGCCTGCATGCTGGTCGAGGTCGTTTCGGCTTCGAGTGGGGGCGGCTGAGCCGTTTTGGGGCGGGCGATCCAGAATCCCGCAGCAATAGTCAGAACCGCAAGCGCGAGAAGCCATGGATTTTTCCACAGCGATGCGGAGGACCGTGCTCCGGTGGTGAGCATGCGTTCCGCCGCAACGGGGTGATGTCCGGCAATACCAGCCTCTATCTGATGTCTGACCCGGTCCAGTTCGCGCAGCAGCTCGCGGGCCGATTCCACACGCTTTGCCGGGTCCTTCTCCAGAAGCCGCATGACGAGGTCCACGAGGTTCGTCGGGAGTTCCGGCACCCATGCGGCAGGTGACTCGATCTGGTGTGTGCGCAACTTCACTATGACTTCGGTGGGATTCGTTCCGCTGATGGGCAGATGCGTCGTCAGACACTGATACAACATGACCCCCAGAGAATACAGATCGCTTCGCGCATCCACACGGCGGCCCTGCGATTGTTCGGGCGACATGTATTCCACGGTGCCAAGGACGCCCTGAGTGGCCGTCATTCTTGTGGCGTCGAGAACCTTTGCTATCCCAAAGTCCGTTACCTTGATCCCTCTCTTCTTCGTAAGGATGATGTTGGCCGGCTTGATGTCCCGGTGTACGATCCCTCGGGAATGGCTGTGTTCAAGAGCCTCCGCGCAGCCTGTGACGATGCGGATCGCCTCGAGCGGACCCATCTTCTCTTTCTTCTCCAGGATCGAGTCCAGGCCCTCGCCATCTGCGTACTCCATGGCGTAATAGTATGCTCCGTCGGCCTCGCCGTACTCGTAGATACGAACGATATTAGGATGGTCCAGGCGCTGAAGGGCCATTATCTCGCGTTTGAATCGTTGCAGGAACATCGGATCCACTGCCAACTGTTGAGGCAGCACCTTCACGGCGGCGGTCTGGTCGGTCTGCGGATCGCGACACTTGTATACGACGCCCATGCCGCCTTGTCCCAGCCTCTTCTCGATAAGGTATCTGCCTATCTTATCCATGGCAGCTTCCGGGTTAGAGCGAACCTCCTGTGGATTAACCGCGAGCTTCATTTTAGAGTATACGTTGCGAAAATCATGGGAGTCAACATACGCAGCTCGCGCCGCGGGAAACGAACTCGCTTCATGCGGCCCTTGTTTCTTGCGGACCGGCCGAACCAGCTTGCCGCCATGGAACGCTTGTCCCCTGACCGGATAGCACGTGGGACAGGACAATCGAAGAAAGGCACGGTGCGTTCTTGCATATTGGAGATGATGCGGCGTTGGGTGTGGAGCCTCTCCCAGTGAGTCTCGAAAGCGGAGCGCGCCGACGATCTTGGGGGTCCGGCTTCCGCCTGACCTTGAAGCGCAAAGGAAGCATCAGCTAGAATCAAGCAGACCCGGCAGTTTCGACTTCACCTGAATCGGCACGGTGGATCATATGGCGCGCATAAGGAAGAGTGAACGGCTTCTGAACCTGCTTGCGCTCCTTCTGAAGTCACGCCGGCCCGTGACGCTGAAGGAAATCCGCGAATCCGTCGTGGGCTACCGCCAATCGGACGGGTTTCCCGAATCGATGGAAAGGCGTTTCGAACGGGACAAGGCCGCTCTGCGGGAGATCGGCGTGCCATTGAAGTTCCTGACGGAAGATGACCCGGCGGGTCCAGGCTATGTGATCGCCCGTGAAGCGTACTTTCTGCCCCGGATAGAGCTTTCACCATCAGAGGCGGCCATTCTCGCCACGGCAAGCAAGTTCGCTCTCGCGGGAGCCGCTCGGCCTGTCTCCGATGCGCTTCAGTCCGCGCTCAGGAAGCTGCAATTCGATATGCCCATGCTCGGCGAGATCCGGGAAACGGCAGAGGAGCGCTTTCTGTTTCATCGTCAGGGGGCCTCTGCCGATGACCTGGAAGAGGCAAACCTTCGAAGACTTGCCGCGGCCGTATTGGGCCGCCATGGCGTTCGCTTTCGATACTACGCCATCGCACAGGACCAAGTCGCGCTCAGGTCGGTCGAACCCTATGGAATTGGATTCGCCGCAGGGCACTGGTACGTGGCCGGATGGGACCGCAACCGCGAGGCGATTCGCGTCTTTCGAGTGGACCGCATCCGCAGCGACATCCAGAGGGTCCATCCCGATGCCTCCAGACCGGAGTTTGTGGTGCCGCCGGATTTCCGGATGCAGGATCATCTGGCCGTGCCGCCCTGGCTTTTCGGGAAAGCAGAGCGCAGGACCGTGCGGATGCACTTCGATGCGGAGACGGTTTTCATGGTGAGGATGCGCGCTGCGCCGGGAGACGAATGGGAAGAACGGCCGGATGGCTCGGCGGTGCTGAGGCGAGAGGCGACGAACCTGGATGCCCTGTTGAACTGGGTCCTGGGCTTCGGCAAGCGTGTGGAAGTCTTGGAACCCCCCGAGTTCAGGCGGCAGGTCGCTGAAACGTTGAAGGGAATTATCCAGATCCACGAGGGCCATCCGAGCGGGGAGCGTCGGCGTGGATGAGCTAGCCCATAGACTGAACCGCATCCTCACGATGATTCCCTACGTCCGCAAACATCCCGGCATTCGCGTCCGGGAACTGGCGCGCTATCTGAGATGTTCGCCGGACATGATAATTGCCGACCTGAACGCCGTTCTGCTGTGCGGGGTTCCTCCGTACCTGCCGAACGACTACATTGGCGTGGTGTTGGAGGGAGAGCGGATTCACCTTTCTTTTGCGGAGCATTTTCGCCGGCCGGTGAATCTCACTTTCCAGGAGGCGGTGAGCCTCGGGCTGGCCTTGCGCAGCCTCCCACCCAGCAGGCATAGACGCCAGGCGTGCGAGCGGCTGCAGCGCAAAATAATGGCCCTGCTGCCGCAGGACTCACAAGATCTGTACCGCGCCGCTGGCCGTCAGTTGCAGGTCGGAGCGCTCCATCGCGGCGTATACGAGCGGGTCGCCTTGCTTGAGCAGGCCATCGAGGAGCGCCGCGAGGTTCACATAGAATACTATACCGCCAGCCGTGACGCGATGACCGAGCGTGACATCAGGCCTTACGGGGTGATTGAACACAACGGCGAGTGGTACGTCGTGGGGCACTGTCTGTTCCGGGATCGCGAGTTGCCTTTCCGTGTAGACCGGATGAAGACGATCCGGCTCACGAACCGCCGCTTCGCACCGCCTGAAGACCTGGACATCGAAAAATATCGTCGGCCGCAGATGTATTTTCCGAGTTCGCGTGACCTTCGCGTCAAACTGCACATCGCGCCGGAACTGGCGAGGTGGGTTCGAGACGAGCATCCCACAGGAAAAGTTCATCAGCTTCCTGACGGCGGTCTGATTCTTCACCTGTTGGTGAGTCAGCCGCAGTGGATCATTTCCTGGGTCGTGGCGCAGGCCGGGAAGGTGGAACTCCTCGCCCCGCCCGCGCTCCGCAAGCAGATAGCAGCGGCCTGCCAGAGCACGTTACGAAGGTACGTGTGACTTCTTCTTGCCCCGTCTGGACCAGAGTGCGGCAGCCGCGATCAAGACGCTGCCGGCCAGGCATGCGTATGCGAACACGTCTCCGTGGGTCGTATAGAACGTCTGCGGCCCGTTCCGGCGTGTCAGGAGTCCTACGAGTACTCCCTCCACCTCCCTGTACTTCCCTTCCGGGGTCATGAGCTTCTTCACGATGCGTCCGTTCGGAGCCATAAAGGCGGAGATTCCCGTGTTGGCGCAGCGCGCGATCGACACGCGGTTCTCCACGGCCCGAAACACGCATACCGCAAGATGATGGTCCAACTCCGAACTGTCGCGAAACCACCCGTCATTTGTAATGTTCACCATAAAATCGGCGCCGTCACGCACGAATTTTCGAAATAGCCCGGATTCAGCGTCCTCGTAGCATATCGTCGCCCCGAATCTGGACATCCCCCCGCCATGAGGGATCTCGAATAACCGCCGCAACCTGCCCGGGCTCAGATCCGGCCCCATAACGGCAGGACGGAACTGACGTAGAAATGGAAAAACCCCCGCCAGAGGAGTGTACTCGCCGAACACCACCGGATGATTCTTATCGTAGCGGCCGAGAATCTTTCCCTCCGGCGAAAGCAGGTATGCACTGTTGTATCGCCGACCCGTACTCGGCTCTTGTGCCTCCGCCCCGACGAGGAAGTGTGTGTCCATCTCCCGAACCGCCGAGACGATCTCGCGGCGGCACGTCTCCATGAACCGAGCATATTCTCTCAACCGTTCGTCTTCGTTCTGGGAAAGCCGAATCGTCAGTTCCCGGTTCCACGCCAGATTCATGCGCACAGGTACCATGGTCTCGGCCCATATGATCAGGTCCGGGCGCTGGTCCCGTATTTCCTTTGTCATCTCGATGTGTCGTCGCAATACCCGCAAATTCTCCTTCAGCGATGGCGAGTGCTTCAGGTCGAGCGGCACGTTCCCCTGGATGAGACACACCTTCGGCCCTTGAGCAGCTTGGGTTCCGTTCTGTCTGACAAGCCCGTATCCCAAAGTCAGCGCCAACGCCGCTGCCAGACCGACATACGCGGCGACGCTCCGTGGGCGCAGAGTGAATCGTTCCAAAACCCGATCCGCGAGAAATCCGTTAACTATAGCTACGACAAACGTTACGCCGTACGCTCCGGTCGCATCGGCAATCTGAATGACCGGCAGGCTCTTGTACTGTGTGTGCGCGAGGAAATAGAATGGAAAGCCGGTCAGCAAGTTCGCACGGGCGAATTCGAGAACCGTCAGGACGAACGGCGCGGAGAGGATGAACGGGACCTTCCGGCCCTTCAGCCATCTAAGCGCCACGGCCGCAGCAGCCCAATACAGGGCGCAGTAAAAGGCCAGAGCGAGCCAACCCACAACCGTCACAAACCTCAGCCAATGCAACAGCGCCACGTAGAGGACAAAGCCGCCTGCCCCGGACCAGACGATTGCCCATCGCGGCGATGCACGTGCCAAGACAAGGAGCCAGGGCACCAGAGCCACCCACGCAAGATAGCCGAAGTCCACAGGCGGAAAGGACAACCAGAGCAGGGCGGCAGAGAGCAAGACGAGCCCACCGTTGATCAGGTTGTCGCGCGGGAGGAGGGCCGTCCGATCTTGTGTTTCGCGCAAGCGTGTCATGGTGTGAACCTTCAGCCAGCTGCTCAGTCACAGAAGCCGCGAATCGAGTGCCAGATTCTCCGCCTGTTTTGTCCAATCAGAAACCGAACACGGAGTTTACGCTCTTTCAGTTACCCAAATCAAGGACCCGCCTATTTGCTTGCGCGACCGGCTTTGAATATACTTCTGTCTCCTCCGGCGTCTCAGGTGGCGGCAAAGGCAATGAGCAACCTGTCTTGGCAGGGCGTGGGCAGGTGAAGGGTAGTGAGGCAACGTGAAGCGAACCGCGAGAGTATGGATCATCAGCCTCGGCGGCCTGGGGCTCCTTCCGGCCATGCCGGGCACATATGCCTCACTGGCGGCTGCGTTCCTGTTCTATCTGGTGTGGGCCGTGTTGGGGTCGTGGACCTGGGTACCTATTTCAGGCCTGGCGCTCGTCGCGGGAATCCTCAGTGGGGCCCTCTGTCCATGGGCGGAAAGACATTTCAAGACGCGAGATCCCCGCCAGTTCGTCCTGGACGAATTGGTGGGGCAGTGGCTTACATTGCTTCTCATTCCATTGCACACGCATCCTCTATCCGGTATTGCCGCGGGCTTCTTCCTGTTCCGCGCCATGGACGTGGCCAAGCCGTATCCGATTAAGAAGATCGAGCAGCTGCCGTCTGGATGGGGACTGGTCCTCGATGACGTCGCCGCCGCTGTGTACGCGGCCGTAGGGGTCAGACTTCTGATATTGGCAAGTGGGGCTCTGCTCGGCCCAGGCCGATGAGTGGGCTCATCTGACGGCGACCTGCAGTACTACGGCTGCGTCAGTGATGATCCACATGCTGAAAACCGCCCATGTTCCGCGGCGGCAGCCGTGCTCTCCCCTCCGGGCTCGGAAAATCCACAGCCCCAATATGACCCACCCGAGGAACGGCATGCCCATAAGGACTAAGCGCCACTGGGCGCGAGCCATGGGGTTGGCGAGTCCCAGGCAGATGAAGGCGCTCACAACGCACGTGGCATACAGCCATGGAAGCATTCGCGCCGGCTCGCGCCACAGGATCGCTCGCACAGCAAGAAAGAGAAACGCGAAGGCGTACATGTGAAGCCCGAGTGGTTGCGCCTCGATCGTCGCCGTGCCGGTCGCCGCGCAGCCCGCGTACCATGTCAACGCACCGTATCCGGCCGCGGGCAATGCGAAGGATCCAAGCGTGAACCTTCCGAGTCGAATCGGAAGGACCGCATGGAACACTACGAGAACCAGGCCAATGAGATATGCATCGAAAAACGGCCAGTTGATGACCGGTGACGAGGCGAGCCCGAGAAGCAGCATGGCGAGAGCGGCCCACCCGAGCCTCCTGTTGTCAGGTGAGGGCAGTGCAAGCCTTGAAGCGCCGTCACTTTCTGGAAAGGCCCGGAACACGGCCGTAAATGCCGCGGCCGGCCCACCCAGTAAGACCGCCCACATGCCGGAGGCCACCAGTCCTCGGAGACATATCTCCAGGTCTGGAGAGACGCCGTTGATAGCAGAGGTCACGCCGTAGCCCGCCAGGCAATGAATCCACACGACGGGCCACCACGTGGGCCGAAATCGCCGAACCAACGAAGAGAACCGGTCAGCGTCCATGGAGAGAAGGCGAACTCAGAATGATGTATAAGAGAAAAAATGGAGAAGCACACACAGCCGACAAGAGCCGGTTGAAAATCCGGCGTTGTGAAATCCGCCCACGGGTCTTTTCTCGATGCCTGCCTTCCGCTTTGTCTATTTGATATGTCGTGAGGCCGCTCGAATTCGTGTGAGGCGCCTTTCCTCGGCCGCGGGAAGACGCAAGTATATCGGCTCCATCCCCATGGGGTCTTCCACGCGGCCGGCACGGAAGGCCGCGAGCCCAAGGCGCGCCGCCGCACTCGCCTTTGCGCGCCACAGCTCTTCGGATGCATGCCGGTATTTCGGTTGAGGGAATTCCATCCCGTGACGCCGCAGCCCGTCACCGATAACCAGGATAGGGGGCGTCAGCAGTCGGGCCGCCTTCGCAGGCGACATCACCGAAGGTCCGACAACGCGCTTCAAGGCCATCTTTTCCCGTTCGTACGCCGCCGCGTAGACCTCGTCGCGCTTCGCGTCAATCACCACGAGTATCTTCTCATAATCTTCAGGCGCGTTCTCGGCGAGGACATCCAGACTGCACACGCCCACCAACGGTCTTTTCAATATGACTGCGAGCGTTTTCGCACAACTCAGCCCCACTCGGAGCCCCGTATATGAGCCCGGTCCCTGGCTGACCGCGATCAACTCCACATCGCGCCGGTTGTCCCATCCGGCCGATCCAATTACCCGATCCAGCAGGGGCAGGAGCAATCGGCCGTGTTCCAGGCCCCGGTCGAGGCTTTGCTCCATCAAGACTTCATCGTCTCTGCAGGCCGCCACAGAGGCGATGAGACCACTGGTGTCCAGAGCAAGAACATTCATGGCACGTGCGGCTGATGTCCAAATAATTGATGGAACTTCGGCGTCGGGCCGATCTGGCCGGTCATCAGGCCTTTCGTTGTGCGACTGCCGCCCGTCTCGCCCGATGCAGTCAAAACGCTTGCTCCGCCACTTGTATGGCGCGAAATAGCGCTTTGGCCTTGTTCAGCGTCTCGTCGTACTCCCGTTCGGGCACGGAGTCGGCCACGATGCCGGCGCCCGCTTGAACGATGGCTTGATCTCCCTGAAGGATGATCGTGCGTATGGCGATGCACATGTCCATGTTTCCGCGGAAATCCACGTAACCCACAGCGCCGGCATACGGCCCTCTCCTCACCGGCTCCAGCTCGTCCAAGATCTCCATGGCCCTTATCTTCGGCGCTCCGGAGACAGTGCCCGCCGGAAAGCAGGCCCGGAACGCATCGAAGCAGCTTTTTCCCTCCTCGCGAATTCCCGTCACTTCGGAAGTCATGTGCATCACGTGGCTGAACCGCTCAATGATCATCTCGTCTTCGATCTTCACCGTGCCGTAGCGCGACACACGGCCCACGTCGTTTCGGCCAAGGTCGAGCAGCATGATGTGCTCGGCCCGCTCCTTCGGGTCGGCCAGGAGTTCAGCGGCCAGGGCAGCGTCTTCCGCCTCCGTGGCTCCCCGAGGCCGCGTTCCCGCGATGGGTCGCACCGTGACCTTGTCCGCTTCCACCTTCACCATCACCTCGGGCGAAGAGCCGATTAACCTCAGGTCACCAAGCTGCAGATGGAACATGTAGGGCGACGGATTTATCACCCGCAGGGCGCGGTAGATGTTGAAGGGATCGGCCTTGGTCGTTGCCGTAAGCCGCTGGCTCAAGACAACTTGAAAAATGTCCCCTGCGAAGATGTACTCCTTGCACTTCTCCACGGCGCGGCAAAAATCGTCCTTCTCGAAATTGCTGGTGAACGGGATGGTGGTTTCCCCATGGGGTGAAATGTCGTCGCTCAGTATCGTGACCGGAGTGCGCAGCCGCTCCACGGCTTGGTCTATTCGGGCCACCGCTTCCCGGTAGGCGGTTTGGGGGTCCTTTCCCTCAAGGCGCGCCGAGCAGATGACCAGGATCGTCTTATTCAGATGATCGAACACGAGCATAAGGTCGTAGAACGCCATGAACAGGTCGGGCAGGCCGAGCGGATCCTGCGGCTCGTTGGGAAGGTATTCGACGTAGCGGATTGCGTCGTAGGCGGCGTAGCCCACGGCGCCGCCGCTGAACCGCGGCAGACCGGGCAGCTTCACTGCTCGAAACATGTTGATCTGCCGCTCCAGCTCGCGAATCGGGTCCGGGCAGGACATGCTCTCGGATGTCCCGTCACGGACGATCTCGACCGTTTCCTTCCGGGCCTTGAACAGCATGAACGGGTCATCGCCCAGAAAGCTGTAGCGCGCGACCTTTTCGCCTCCGCTCGCACTTTCCAGAAGAAATGAGAAATCGCCGGCGCCGAATTTCTCGTAGGCGCTTACTGGCGTCAGCGTGTCCCCAAGGAGCGTTCGGTAGACCGGCACGACGTTGCCCTGCTTGGCAAGTTGCAGGAACCGGGCCAAGCTTGGCTCATATCGAGCACGCACCATTGTCACAGATCCCAAGAAAGATTCAAAGACACTGAAACACGGCCTGCAGGGATTCTAACAGCCGCGAAAAACAAGTGTCAAGGAACTGAATCGGGGCGTCCCCTCTGTGACCTTCTGGGCACGAGACCGGAGAGTTGGAGGGAGAGGAGGATTAGTCGGCTTCCCTTCGCGCCGCCAATGCGGCACTCCGAGACTTTCCTGCCTGCGCCGAGGCCTCGGCCGGCAGGCGTAAGGCGTCCCCCATCCCATGGATGGCGGTTCCACGTTCTCCTTCTCGAAAGACCAACAACGACAACCCTTGGCCGGGAACGGCGTCCGGATCTTCGGGGACGCCTCTTCTCTCAACACTTGACCCCGGTGTTGCTTTGTCTTATTGTCCCAGAGACTTGGCCCCCTTCAATTCCGAAAGGGGCCTGCGGCGGGCAAGTTGAGCCGACAAAGCTCACTCATAAGACCTGTAAGGAGGTGAGGAGATGCGCTGTGTTCCCTGGGATGCGCTCGTGGAGTTCGGGGTTGGTCTGCTGAGACAGAAGGGCGTCCCGGAAGCCAATGCGCGCTACATGGCCGAGGTCGCCGTGAAGACCGAGGCGTTCGGCATCCACACTCACGGCCTCGTGCTGCTTCCGTATGTCGAGAGGTTGATCGGCGCCGACGTCGATCCCAAGGCCGAGCCCCGCGTGGTCCGCGAGAAGGGCGCCAGCGCCCTGATAGACAGCGACGGCACGTTCGGTCAGCTTGCCATGAGGCTCGCGATCGACATCGCCTTGACGAAGGTGAAAGAGCAGGGCGTGGCCATGGTGGGCGTGCGGAACGCCACGTGGCTGGGCGCGTTGTGCGTCTACCTCATGCCTCTGGCCGAGCAGGGGTTTCTTGCCCAGATCTGGGCGCAGACCTCCACCTGCCAGGACTGCGCGCCGTTCGGCGGAATTGACGCGACCTTTTCGACAAACCCGATCGCGCTGGCCTTCCCCGCGGATGGCGATCCGGTTGTCGCGGACTTCTCCACGGCCTGCGTGTCGCTGGGCAAGGTCAACCAGATGATTCGCGAGAACCGGAAGGCGCCGGTCCCGCTGTTCATGGACAGCGACGGGAACGTGACGGACGACCCGAACAAGATGAAGCAGGGCGGCAGCATCCTCTTCGTGGGCGGAGAGGTCCTGGGTTACAAGGCCTACGCCCTGTCCCTCTGGTGTGAAGCGCTCACGGCCATGGCCGGAGGCGAAGCCAACAATCCCGAGTCACGGACAAAGCAGAACTTCAATCTGACCGTCATCGATCGCGAGGCCTTTGCCGGCGCGGATTACTATGACAAAGAAATGAAGCGCTTCATCGCACGCGTGCGATCGAGCCGGGTTCGCCCCGGAGTCCAGGCCATCCGGCTTCCAGGCGAGCGGGGTTACCAGAGCCTCCGCGACGCCAAAAACAATGGCGTCCCCGTCGAAGAGCACGTGCTCGAACAGCTTCAGGACCTGGCCGCGAAGAACAACCTTCCGCCCCTCGTCGGCGAATGAGGGATGTGGCCAGGACGTTCGGCTGTGGGATGATAGTAGCGGTGCCCGTGAGTCCGCCATCATCAGGCTTGACAGCTTTCCGGATGTGAACTAGCATGCAATTTGGACATGGATTGGACAAATTTCATTCGGCGGGAAGTAGAGGCACAGAGCTATGAAATCTCCGTCCATGCCGACGATGAGCGCCTGGCAGAAGAGCTGACGCTCGCCGAAGTTGAGGCCGTTCTGATTCGCCTTGAGCTGTTGGAAGACTACCCCAAGGATCCGCGCGGGCCGAGTTGCCTGGCGGTCGGAGCAACGTCGGCGGGCACTCCTGTGCACGTCGTTTGCGGCAGGAATCAGGCGGGGCACCTTGTCCTGATCACCGTGTACATTCCCAGAATGCCGAAATGGAGAGACCCGAGGACGCGAAACAGATGAAGGGATCAGTCATGTCGGACTACGCCGATTGCATCTACTGCGGCGGCCAGGTCATGGGGCAGCGCCTCTCCCGCGAGATTCGCTGGAAGGGCAAGTTGTACATTGTCGAAGACGTCCCGATGGGCGTCTGTGGTCAGTGCGGGGAAAAGTTTCTGAAGCCGCAAGTCGCCAAGGCCATTGACAACCTTGTTGAGAAGGGGCGACCGGTCAGGACGCTGGAAGTGCCTGTTTTATCCTTCGCCGCGGCCACCCCCTGAACGCGTATCCTTGCAGCGAGGACAAAGCAGAACTTCAATCTGATCGTCATCGATCACGAGGCCTTTGCCGGCGCGGATTACTATGACAAAGAAATGAAGCGCTTCATCGCACGCGTGCGCTCCAGCCGGGTTCGCCCCGGAGTCCAGGCCATCCGGCTTCCGGGCGAGCGGGGTTGCCAGAGCCTCCGCGACGCCAAAAGCAACGGGGTCCCCGTCGAAGAGCACGTGCTCGAACAGCTTCAGGATCTGGCCGCAAGGAACAACCTTTCGCTCCTCGTCAGCGAATGAAGTGGGGGCAGGCCCGTCGGGATGGGCGCCGCCTTGTGGGGCCAGGGGGGATAGGTACCGGTTGTTTTTGAACGGCGCAGGTTCCATAGCTCATTGCACCAGAACTGGCAAAGGGCGGACGCCGTAACGCCGCCGTTTCGGCGGCTGGCCCCCGGTTGCGGTTCCTCCGCCGAGGGCCTGCCTGTGCGGAGCACGCAGACAGGCGGCGGAGCCACACTTCTTCAACGGGCTGATAGGGAGCTTGTGCCCGGTTCCGTCGCAGCGGCGTGCGAAACGGTCGGCAAGCAAGCGCATGAGCGATGGCGCGGGAGCGATGCTGTGCGGCCATGCGGTGACACTGCGGATGCAGAGGCAATTGCGTCATCGCGTGGGCGACAAATAATGGCCTTCTTGCTCCGCGCGACCGTCACGTCGGCAAGATCCGTCTTTGACGCTCGCGCAGCAGGTCGTTATAGTCTCTTCGGATGGTTCGCCGTCACTGTGACGGCGGCTAAATAGGAAATCCCGGATGAGTCAACATACGCCATGCGCCTGTATCTGATCAACCCTTCCAATCCGCTCGTCAGCATGGTCAGAGTCAAAAAGAGCCGCTGGAGCCGTTTCCGCGTCTGGAAACCGCTCGGCCTTATGGTTCTGGCGGGCCTGACCCCGCCCGAGTGGGAGACCACGATTGTCGACGAGAACCTTGGCGTGCCCGACTATCCGACGATGCCGCGACCGGACTTAGTGGGAATCACCGCGTTTACCTCACAGGCGAACCGCGCCTATGAGGTGGCGGCCCAATTCCGACGCCTGGGCGTGCCCGTCGTCATGGGCGGCATACATGCGACGATGTGTCTGGACGAAGCCATGGAACGCGTGGATGCGGTGGTTACCGGGGAAGGGGAGCGCGTCTGGCCGCAGGTCCTGGAGGACGCCCGGCTTGGCTGCCTGAAGCGCCGGTATGACGGCGGGCACGCCGAGGTGGATCAGATGCCACCTGCCCGGCATGATCTGCTCCTCACAGGATATGCCTTCGGCTCCATACAGACCACGCGCGGCTGTCCCTTGAACTGTGACTTCTGCAGTGTGACGCCCTTCAACGGAGGCCGCTATCGACAACGACCCATTCCGGACGTCGTGCAGGAGTTCCAGTTGATTCGTGAGAAGCATGTTCTGGTGGTGGACGACAATCTCATCGGCACGCGTCCGGAACACCTCGCCCGCACCAAGGACCTGTTTCGCGCCATGATTAAGGCGGACCTGCGCAAGAAATGGATCGCCCAGGCCACGATCAACATCGCCGATGACGAAGAACTCCTGGCGTTGGCCGTGAAGGCCGGCTGCAAAGGCGTTTTCATCGGCTTTGAGTCCCCAACACCGGAAGGTCTCCTCGAGCTCGGCAAGAGATTCAACCTGCTGAACGGACGGGATTTCCGCGCCTCCGTGCGGCGCGTACAGCGGCATAATATCTTGGTCGTAGGGTCCTTTGTCATCGGTTTGGATATAGACAGGCCAGGTATAGGCAACCAGATAGCTGACGTGGCCCGTCGGTACGGCGTGGACAACCTCAACGTATTGTTCCTGACGCCCCTGCCCGGCACACGTCTGTGGGATAGGATGAAATCGCAAGGCCGCATCGTCCTCGATACGTTCCCGGAGGACTGGAGGTATTACACGCTGACCCTTCCCGTGGCCCGGTATGCGCAGTTGTCTCTTGATCAGATAATTAAGGAGATCTTGGCCTGCAACCGGCATTTCTATTCTGTGCGGCACATCATCCGCAGGACGTGGGGCAACTTGTGGCGGTGGCGCAGTCCGTTGATCGCCTTGGTCGGTAATCTTTCGTGTAGGAGTAACCTTTGGCTGGACTGCAAGGCACACGCAGACTTCAGATCCCAACAGGGCAACAGGTACACGAGATGATCGGCGTTGCAGCCCACAGAAAGTCCACTCTCTTGCGAGATTCCAGCTTAAACGAATGTTGCAGGAGACGCAACATGGGCCGCGACCTGCTGGAAGATGTGAAACGCATCCAGCGAGCCGCAAGCAGCGCCTCGTGAAAACGGCAGGCGATCTCGGTGGACACGCAGGACTGATTCAGATATAATGTGTCGCGGGGTTTTCTTCTAGCAGGCCGTAAAAGAAGTGTTGCTCCGCCGCCATCGGCGGCGCAACCGGGGGCGGTTGCGCCACACCGACTTAGGATCGGCGGGAACTTCGGATTTCCGCCCACTGTGCATTTCTTGAACGGGCTGCCAGAGGTGGACAGCTTGTCGAAAAATGCAAATCGTGGCGAGTGACGCCATGGCGCTCGTTATCGGCGCCTCGGCGGAGGAACTGGCCCACGTCAAAGAGTGCCTGGCGGACTGGGAGTGTGTGAATGTGCCTCTGGAGGACGGAGGGACAGGCGTTTCTCCGATCCCCGCAACGGCGAAACTGCTTATTGTCTATGCTCGAAAGGAGGAGAAGCGCACGTTCGCTGTCTGTGAACAACTCCGGGGGACTGCCGAGAGCAAGGCCACACCGATTCTGCTTGTGATCGGCCGGTATGAAATTACTCAGGGAACTGCAGTCAGCCGTATGGGGAGTGCAGGATTCATCATCACCCCAGCTGAGGAGAAGGAACTGCGCGAGAAAATCGCGGACCTTCTCGAGAATTCATAGTCCTGAATAGAAAGGAGGAAAAGCTGGTGGTGCGGGATAACAGCTGTCCCAACTTCAATCACAGACGCACAGACGTGACGGTTAGGTTCTGCTCGATGTGCGGCGAGATCGTGAATGGAAGCATTCCTTTGGGGATGTGTAGTGAAGAGGAACATGCAACCAAGCGACGCCAACAAGAAAAGTACTGCGTGGATTGTGGCGAACAGCTTATTGAGGGAATATAACAATAATGCAGTCGGTGCTGGGGAGCATAACATGGATGAGCACCGGGACGGCACATGGCAGGAGTTCGAGGCCTGGATCAGACATATGATCGGGTCGGACTTCCGCTGGTGCGTAAGCCCGCAGGACACTCGGTCAAATCGGGAGATGGTTGCCGACCTCATCCTCAAGGATATCGAACGGAACAAGGGCGTGTTCGCCGTCAGGAATGCGTTCATAGACAAAAGATAGGCGAAGGAGGCAGGGATGGATAAAATTGGAATCGCAATTGTTGGGGTTGGAAACTGCGCCAGTTCCCTGATTCAGGGAATCCACTATTACAGGGATAAAGGCCCGAAAGATGCCGTTGGCCTGATGCATTGGGAAATCGGGGGATACAAGCCCGGCGACGTACAGGTCGTTGCGGCTTTCGATACCGACAAACGGAAGGTTGGGATCGATGTACAGGATGCTATCTTTTCCGAGCCTAACTGCACCACGGTTTTCTGTCCTGACCTTCCCAAATCGGGTGTGACCGTGCGGATGGGAAAGATTCTGGACAGTTTTTCCGATCACATGAAGAATTATGACGAGAAGCAGACGTTCGTCCTGGCTGATGAGGGCGAGCCTACCGAGGAAGAAGTGACGAGAGTGCTCAAGGAATCCGGCGCGGAAATCGTGCTGAATTATCTTCCCGTCGGCTCCGAGGACGCGACCCACTTTTATGCCGAGTGCGCGCTGGAGGCGGGAGTGGCCTTCATCAACAATATCCCGGTCTTCATCGCCAGCAATCCGGAGTGGGCACGCAGATTTGAGGAAAGAGGGATTCCCCTTATTGGTGATGACATCAAGGCACAGCTCGGCGCCACCATCACCCACAGGGTCTTGACAGACCTTTTCAACAAGCGAGGAGTGAAACTGGAACGGACGTACCAGTTGAACACCGGCGGGAACACGGACTTCCTGAACATGCTGAACCGAGACCGGCTGGCGTCGAAGAAAGAATCCAAGACCGAGGCGGTTCAGGCCGTTGCGGCCAAAAGGCTGGAAAAGGAAAACATTCACATAGGACCGAGCGACCATGTGCCCTGGCAGAAGGACAACAAGATATGTTTCATTCGGATGGAGGGGAGACTTTTTGGGGACATACCGATGAACCTGGAGCTGCGACTCTCGGTGGAGGATTCCCCGAACTCCGCGGGAGTGGCCATTGACTCCATTCGGTGCTGCAAGCTGGCCCTTGATCGGGGCAAGGGAGGGGTTCTCTACTCACCTTCGGCGTATTTCTCCAAGCATCCGCCGAAACAGTTCACGGACGATCAAGCCAGACGGATGACCGAAGAATTCATCGCGGGTCAGAGGGATGATTAAGACCCACATCAGATCGCCGGCATAGAGTCACTTATGAGATGTCTGATCCTGGCTGCCGGTCGAGGCACTAGATTATCCGAAGAAGGGGTCCCCAAGCCCCTTCTTTCGCTTCTGGGATTGCCGCTGATTGAGCGGACCATCCTCACTGCACAGCGGGCGGGCCTGCGTGATTTTGTCGTTGTAACCGGATACGCGGGAGAAAGGGTGCAGGAGTTCCTTTCCGATCTCGGTCTGCGAAGAGACCTGAACATAACCGTTATTCAAAACGACGAATGGGAATGCAAGGGGAACGGCGTATCCGTCCTGAAGGCAGAAGGGTTTTTTGACGAGAAGTTCATCCTCCTAATGGCCGACCATGTCTTCGAGGAGGCGACATTGGTCGATCTCATGAAGGAAGCGCTCGCGGATACTGAAATCCTTCTCGCCGCCGACTTCAACATTAGTAAGAACCAACTCATTGACGCCGATGACGTCACGAAAGTGTCCGTCAAGAATGGCGCCATCTCGGACATCGGCAAGAATATTCAAGGATACAATGCCTTCGATACGGGCATGTTTCTGTGTTCCCCTGCCATTTTTGACGCCATCCAAGAGAGCTCCCGCAGCGGTGACACTTCCCTCTCAGGCGGCGTGAAGGTCCTCTCCCGGGAGGGGAAGGCCAAAGTCTTCAACATTGAAGACCGTTACTGGATGGACATCGACACGCCGACGGACCTGAAAAAGGCTGCAAAGCTCCTGTACGGCACTTTGGCAAAGCCGCAGGATGGTTGGATTTCTCGACGGATCAACCGGAAATTCTCGACGCGAATGTTTACTCCACTGATTTTGAAAGTCTACGATAAAGTGACGCCGAATCAAGTTACGCTAGTCGGCGCTGCCGTGGGAGTGATGGCCAGCCTGTGCTTCTTTTCCCACCTCGCGGTCATCGGGGGAATTCTCATCCAACTGGCAAGCATATTGGACGGGTCCGACGGGGAAATCGCGCGCCTGAAAAAGATGCAGTCTCCGTTCGGAACCTTTCTCGATTCCGTATTGGACCGATACGCCGACAGTTTCATTCTTTTTGGCATGTTCTATTATTCTTTGACCGCGGCAGAGATCTCGGACCTATTTGGTGTGCACCGGGACCTACTGGTGGTCGGCGCGTCAATGTTCGCGGTTTTGGGCAATGTCATGGTCAGCTACACGTCCGCGAAGTCGATCACCGATTTCGGTTACCGATATCGAGGAACATGGATTGCAGCCGGAAGGGGAAGGGACCTACGGCTTTTTCTGCTCTTTGTCGGCGGGGTCCTGGCGTGGGTTCATCCGATTTCCGTTTTTCTGGCCATCTTGGTCGTGGCCATCCTGACGAACGCCGTAGTGTTGCGTCGTTTGACGATTTCCCTGAGCCATGCGCGGAGCCGAAGTTCGCCTATAGATGTCAGGCTGAAGGCGGTCATTTTCGACCTCGACGGCACAATCGCGAACACCATGCCATTTCTGACTGACCTGGCTGTGGCTCTGATTACTGAAAACTATGAGATTTCGAAGGAAGTGGCCCTCGCCAAGTATCGGCAAACGACGGGGATGGATTTTGCCGGCCAGATGGAGGTGATCTTTACCAATCATCCAAAGAATGAAGAGGTGATCGCGGCATTCGAGGCAAGTAAGCTGGAAGGCGTTCTTCGTCATCCTCTCTTTCCCGAGGTGATTCCCACGCTCAGGTTTTTCAAGAACAGGAATATCAAGCGATTTATCTGCAGCAGTACAAAGCCAGAGATCGTTTCTGAATATGTTGCGAAATACAAGATCGACGAGTGGGTTGACGGTTGTCTGGGCTATGTGCCCGGCTTTGCAAAAGAAAAGCAGATCCAATCCATCCTTGAACAGCATGAGCTGGAGCCGGAGGAGGCGATCTTCGTGGGCGACTCTTTGAGGGATGGCGATTCTGCCAAAGACAAGGGAGTGCGGTTTATCGGGCTTCGTCGAATGTTCGATGAGCGTGCGTTCAAAAAACGCGGACTGGCAAGCGTTCAAGATTTGACTGCGCTGACGCGGTTGTGGAAGCAGTGGGAGGATCTCCTTCAGCTCGTGGAAAAAGTCCAATGACGGACAGTGTTGAAGTGAACCTCTGAGAGGATAGCGACAGGCACCTATTGTCCCCAGTTGCCTTGAATTCTTCATGCAACTTAGTGTATGAATGTCGTCTCGTTGGGGGTGGTGACATGAGAAGGCATTCCAGCAGCCCGTTGAAGAAGTTCGCATTGGGCGGAAATGTGAAGTTCCCGTCGATCGTAAGTCGGTGTGGCGCCCGCCGCGGCGGATTGCGGTTCGCCGGGAATAAGGGAGAGCCGGACAATGGGCAAGAAGCTGGACGCGATCGGATGGGCTTTGTTCCTGATCTGGATCGGGGTCGCGTTTCTAATGAAGGTCAGCTTTGGCGTGGGCCTGGTGGGCGTGGGATTCATCACCCTGGCGGTCCAGGCCGCCCGCGATGGCCGGGACATGTTTCGGCGAAGCGAGTCTTCCAGAGTCTCCTCGACAAGATCTAGAAATGGCGTTATAGTCTAATCTGCTCGACTGGCCGGGGGTCACTGCGTCACCCTCGAAGACAAAAGCCTCGACCATCGCTAGGCCCTAGTGCCAAAGAATGATCGCCTCGTTCGAGGGCGGAGGAGAATAAGATGGCAGAAAACACTATGAGATGCCCGCACTGCCAAAAAGAGATCGAGATAACGGAGCTTATGAAGGCGCAACTTGAGATCCGGATTCGAGAGGAGTTGGATGTCCATCTGGACCAAATTCAAGAAAAGGCCCGACAACAAGCTCAGGACGCAGTTGCGGTTGAACTAAGGGACGGCGAAGCGCAGCTCAAGGAGGCCAAGAAGCAACTGAAGGAGGCCCAAGTGAATGAGCTAGCTTGGCGGAAGAAGCAACGAGAGCTGGAACAGCGCGAGGCCGCTATGGAACAGGACAAGCAACAACTCGAGGAGAAACTCCGAGAGGAGCTTGCGACAGAGAAACAGAGCCTGATTGATCAAGGCAAACAGAAAGCCCGCGAAGAAGTTCAGGTTGAGCTCAAGGATCGGGAAACCGAGTTGGGCGAGCTGCGGGAAAAGGTCAAGAAGGCCAGCGAAACCGAGTTGGCCTTGCGAAAGAGGGAACGTGAACTGACGGAGAAGGCGGAACAGACCGACCTTGAGGTGGCCCGGCGACTCGAGCAAGAAAGGCAGAGGATTCGCACACAAACGCTCAAGCACGCGGATGAGGATCACCAGTTGAAGGTGAAGGAGAAGGACCTACAAATTGAAGCAATGCGAAAGCAGATTGACGAACTCAAGCGCAAGGCTGAGGAGGGCTCGCAGCAATCACAAGGCGAAGTTCTTGAGGTTGAATTGGAGCAGTTACTCAAGAGGCTATTTCCCACGGATGCCATAGAGCCAGTCCCGACCGGGGTCAAGGGGGGGGACGTCCTGCAGGGTGTCCTTGACGAAAGCGGTATGGATTGCGGTTCGATTCTCTGGGAAAGCAAGCGCACGAAAAACTGGACCCAGGCCTGGCTGGCCAAGCTTCGCGATGACCAACGTGCAGCAAAGGCGACGTATGCAGTATTGGTAAGTACGGCTCTGCCCGAGGACATAAGCCATTTCGGTCACAAGGACGATATATGGATATGTGATTGGTCGTGCGTTCAAGGCACGGCGGCGGCGCTACGATCCGGCCTCGCCGCTACGGCACGCAGCAAGCGGGCCAAGGAAGGCCAAGCTGGCAAGATGCAGTTGGTATATAACTACCTTTCAAGCCAGGAGTTCTATAACCGTGTGAGCGGCGTCGTTGAGGCGTTCAGAACGATGAAGGAGGATCTCGAAAGCGAAAAGCGGGCTTTCCACAGGCAGTGGAGCAAGCGTGAGAAGCAGCTTGAGCGGGCGCTCCTGAACACGGGGGGGCTGTACGGCGACCTACAAGGCATAATCGGCAGCAGCACGCTCAAGGAGATTGAAGGAATGACGCTGCCCGCCCTTGGAGAGGGCGATGCCGTTGAGCCAAAGGCCTTAACGTCTGGATCATGAAGCACGAAGGCTCTGATCCTAGTAGAGAACTTCAGATTGACCGCTTAGTTTCTCTATTTCTGAAAACTGTGCCTCTTTTCTCCTATTCCAAAATGGCTGGCCGCCTCCACTGTTACCGCTCCGCACCTTTGGAAGGATTCAGTTAGGTATGGAGAAACCAGCGCGTGAGCATGCTCTCGCTGTAATAAAGGCCGGCATTTCTACAGTACCTGTGATCGGTGGAGTGATTGCCAGTCTTGTTGGTGATTACATACCGACCGCTACGGCACGAATGACCGAGTACGCCCTGAATGATTTGAAACGGCGCCTTGAGGAACTGAAAGACCGGATTGACACGGAGACAGTCAACAAGGATGAATTCGCTGAGCTCTTCAAGTCATGCTACCTGGTTATCTTCCGAACGCACCAGAAGGAGAAGATCAGGGCGGCGGCGGCCTTGCTTGCGAACACCTTGTTGAAAAAGGATGACTCTGACAAGTTGAGTTACACAGAGCTTGACCATTTTGTCCGATGTCTCGATGCTGTGTCGATCGGTGCCATCCGAACTCTTGGTCATGCGGTTAAGATCGCAGAAACAAAGCGGCCAGGTCACGGCGTGACCGAGCCTGTCAGGTTAGATTTCACGCAGATCCACAGGAGAATGGCTGAAACGGACGCTGCGTTGTTAATGGGGTTGATCGGCGAACTGAGCGCATTTCACGTACTCCACTTTGAGTCTCCGAGTGTGAGGCTGCCAGGCTATCGCAACTGGCCCGTCGAACTGACTCCTCTCGGTTATCGCTTTGTGAAGCGAGTGCTGATGGAGGGAGCATGAGAGAGAGGATGGGGGCGGGCATCTATTGTCCCCAGTTGCCTTGAATTCTTCATGCAACTTAGTGTATGAATGTCGTCTCGTTGGGGGTGGTGACATGAGAAGGCATTTCAGACCCATTATCTGTGTTGTACTTTGCTTCGCTCTTGCTCTGCCCGGCTGCTCGGCGATCAGAACTCGCTATCATCGTTACTCCGGTCCGCGCTCAGCGATTAAGGTGATGCCATACTGGGAAGACAGTGGCGGAAGAAAGCATGTTCTGCAAGGCGCCGAAGTATCGCTGTACAGGAGGGACCGCAGTCTGGTCAGGCCTGTGGTGGAGGCAAAGACGATCGGCGAGGACGCCTTGACTTTTACCGGTCTTGCGCCTGGGAAATACGTGCTTACAGTGTTTCACGAGGGCAGAGAATATGCCTACGAGCAGGTCGAGCTTCTCCCGGGCAAGAGGTTGACAGTGAGAGTGGACGTGGCAAGCCGAGCTCCTCACGGGTTTGATGATGCAGTGGCGAAAACGGCCACAGGGCTGCTGCGAGCAGGGGAGTTCCTCGTGCTGACTGCGGCCATCGTGGGGATAGTATACCTGTATCTGCGCTATATGCCGGAGCGTGACGACGACTGGTTCGAAAGGAGGAAAGAGGGCGAGTCCCGAATAGGAAATCGTTCGTCGTATGGTTGGGTGCGGCTACGATATGTAGGTGCGCGGTGCTCGTAGCGCCGCCATCCCTTCGACTCCGCTCAGGACAGGCTTGGCGGCAGGCGCGTGGGCGTCCCGCCCCCGTGGCGGGCAGGATGCCCGCCATCCAGCCGGCGAGGAGGCCAGCGCTACTTTCGAAATCACAATTCCGCCTACTTCTGGCGGGCGCACCCCCATGGTCCGTCGCTCATGGGCGAGCTGTCCGCTTCGCCTCCACGAGGCGGTCGTCAACGAACTGCAGTCGTGACCAGAAACATAGTCACGCCGTGAGCCGGCAGCGAGCCCTGCAACGGAACGACGCCATTGGCCCAGCTGAGCACATTCTTGGAGGCGCCGTCCGGGGCGAAGGTGTGCACGTCGAAGATCGTGCCCGCAGGCATTCCGTGACGAGCCGGATCCAGCTCGGTCTGGAACTTCAGATCCTCCGTGCCGGCGTTGACAATGAAGATGCCCAATTCGCCGCCATCGGAGCGGAACACGCCGCTCATGAGGGCCGGAAACCGTCCGCTATTCTTGTATGACAGCATCGGCATGGGCGACGGCTCGCGAAACTCCAGTGGCCGCATGAGCTGGCCGTACGCCAGGAATTCTCTGGTAGCTTCCTGCCTGTAGTACCCCACCAGCCGGCCCAGGAAGTCGAGCATTTCCTTATGCTCGGGCTTCTGGAACGAGAGGCTCATGTCTCTGGGCCTCAGGCGAAGGCGTCCGATCTGCGTGCCCTCGACGAACAGCGACGCGCACTCAATGAAGAAGTGGTTCTCGCCCCACACATCCCGGTACCTGCCACGCCAGCCCTCACCCACGGACATCTCCATTCCGTATCTCAGGATGTAATCCTGGTAGACAGCCGCGAATATCGGCGCCTTGTTATCGGGCCTCAGGGTGATAGTATTCACGGCGTCGATCACGTCGATCATGTTCTCGGAGGCATTCTCGCCGCTCGTGATCGCCTCAGGGTCTTTGGCCTTGACGGCGTCTCTGATGATCTTCACCAGCTCGTGCATGCCAGTGGTCATCGAGTCTCCCCCCGCGGCCGTGTGGCCGTGCGGCGTCCAGTAGCATGGCAGGCCGCAGCCCTGCATCACGTCCAAGTAGAAACCGCCGACGTTCTCGCGCTCCAGCAT
>SDBU01001826.1_pt1 | contig 29377 bp, 26 predicted proteins | sample 2277071 | NCBI WGS metagenome assembly SDBU01 (sample SAMN10397929, study PRJNA504765) | marine sediment metagenome | isolation source: marine sediment core GS08_GC12, 126 cmbsf | place: Arctic Ocean: Gakkel Ridge, Loki's castle | collected 2008 | reverse complement strand
GCCATAGCCAGACGGCAACCTGGCCCCGGTGTTATCCACCACTCGGACCAGGGAGTGCAGTACGCCTCAGGCGACTACGTGGCAGAGCTCAAGAGCCACGGCTTTGAAATCAGCATGGCGCGATCAGGCAACCCTTACGAGAACGCCATGATGGAGAGCTTCTTCAAGACATTGAAATACGAGGAGGTGAATCTATGCGAGTATGAGACGTTTGAGGATGTGGTAGCCAGGCTTCCCTATTTCATCGATGAGGTCTATAATCAGAAGAGGCTTCATTCGGCCCCTTGCTACCGCTCACCGAATGAGTTTGAGGAACTAGTGCTTATTCAGGAGAATGGATTACCCCGCCATCCTTCCTGGGAAGGGCTAACCCTATCTGTCCAATCATAGGGGTGCAGTCCACTTTGTCTATTCGGTAGCAGGTTGCTTAATGATGGTACTCCCGTTGAACGTATCTTGTCATGCAGCAGTAATTGAGGAAGAGACAGCAACCAGAAGGGAACAGTTGTTAGTGGCACAAGAAGAGGAAGCCACCTACCGATTTACTTTGTCAGCAAGGCAATCCCGTAACTTCACTGGACAACTCGGACTGGTAGAGAAATATTCTACTTGGGTCAGGGAAGTTTAAGAACTGAACTATATTTCTTGATATTGGGGTGATAGATTATGGCAATAATTACAGTTTCGCGGGGTTCATACAGCCGGGGAAAGGAAATAGCAGAGAAGGTTGCTGAAAAACTGGGTTATGAATGTATTGGTCGAGACACACTTATTGAGGCTTCAGAACAGTTCAACATCCCTGAGGTAAAACTGATTCGAGCTATCCATGATGCTCCATCCATTCTAGAACGTTTCGGCTATGGTAAAGAGAGATACATTGCCTATATTCAGGCCGCCTTGCTTAAACATGTGCAAAGAGATAACATCGTCTATCATGGTCTCGCCGGACAGTTTTTACTCAGAGGAATACCGCATGTGCTTAGAGTCCGTGTCATTTCTAATTGGGATGAAAGGGTAGCGCTAGAAATGGAACGAGAGAATATTCTACGAAAAGAGGCAGAACACATTCTTGAGAGTGATGACGAACAACGCCGCAAATGGAGTAAATATCTACATGGAATTGATACCGCGGACCCGAGTCTTTATGATCTAGTCCTGCACGTCAGCAGCCTTACCACTGATGATATAGTAGGCATAATATGTCATACTGTTGGTTTGCCACATTTTCAAACAACCACTGAATCCCAAAACTCACTGGAGGATTTGCTCCTTGCATCCGAGGTCAAAGCTGCCTTGATAGATATGAAACCGGATATTGATGTATCTGCTAGCGATGGCCTGGTACTGGTTAAAACCAAGACACATGTCTCACAGGAGGATCATCTGGTTCACGAAATCAGAGAGGTTGGGGGAAGCGTACCAGGTGTGAAAAAGATTAGCGTTAACTTCAGCCCACAGAAGGATTTGGATTGAGGGACACTATCACAAATTCATCCGTTAGGCCAGGTGCATATACTGTTAGTGGCGATAATATTGTTTCCTGGATAATAAGGCCAGATAGCATTACAGTGTTTTCAAACAGTTTCCGATACCTTAATATCCAATAAGCTCTCTTGTGGCTTCTTCTTTGGAATATCCTTCTGATATCAAAGGGTACGGGGTTTGTTTTGACTAACAGTTATATCAAAAGGTCATAAACCTCCAATACCCATAAAACACCCATCCCCAAAGGAGCAGCCAGGAAATCAGAATTAGCCCCAGCCCGTATTTCAGCAGGTCTGATACATGCAATAAACGTTCGTTTGTTTCAGGGTCAACTCCCATAGCATAGGCAATTGCCAAGCCCGGCCTTCCAATAATCATGGCATGGGCAAAGGATGATGAAAAGGCGGTGGCCAAACCAACCTGCCATATGTCAAGCCCAGCCATGCCGGACATCGGTAAGGTTATGGGGCCTATCACCGCCACCGCGGCACCGTCACTCATGAAGTTAGTAACAACGGTTGTTAGAATGCTAACTGAAATTAGCAGACCCTCCCCCAATTTCATGAACGAGGGCAGCAAATCGAATGCCGATGTGGCCAGCCAGAGCGCGGTGCCAGTGGTATGCAGCACCCACCCCAGACTAACTGCAGAAGCATACATCCATATTACACCCCAAGCGACATTCTTGTTCAACTCATCCCATGAAACGATACCTGTCAAGAACATTAAGACAGTTCCAATGAGGATGGGACCACCCAAACGCAAATATTCGCCCAGGAAAACCCACATGAATATTACGGCAAATAGAATTACCGTCATGGTAACTTGTTTGCCCCGGTAGGGCCCCAATGCCCGCACTTCCTCTCTTATCACCTTGCCTGGGTCAATCTTGAGTTTCATCTTTTTGTTAAATAGCAGGTATAGATAAATGCCAACAACAATCGACCCAACGGGAACGAACCAGAAACCATATTGCATCCACTGTATGAATGTCATAGGTTTGCCCAGGGTTTCAAAGAGATCCATCATAATGGCATTTCTTGCTCCCACAGTTGGTGCACCTGGCCCCCCCATTGCTGTCATGTACACAATAACTAGTATGAGAAAAAGCCCCAGTGGTGGATGTCTGAGCAATCCATTAGCCTTGCATATATTCTTATATAGTCTCATTAGAACCGGCATTAGGAAAGCAATCAAGCATTTAGCGGAAATAAACATTGCCGTGATTGCCATTAGTGGGCCGAAAAGGAATAACAAGCCCCTTCGTGATTTCACCCATCCCAAAAAGACTAGCCCAATACGTCTGTCAAGTCCTGTTTGCTCAACGCCGACTGCCACTGAAAGTGCACCGATTATAAAAAAGGTGGCATCTTTCATGTAGCTTTTCCCTATTAAATCAATTGGTATGAGATGAAATACATACATAATTGCGGCCAGCAGAAATCCTGTGGCACCAATGGGCATGGCCACAGAACCCCATAATATGGCTGCAATAGCAAGCATTCCTACGGCAATCTTGACCTTCCGAGCAGCCTCTTCAACAGTAAGATTAGAATCGTGGAATTCTTCAGACAGATGATCGACTATTGTATAGCCCTGCTCTGTGGTGTACCCGACTGGATTTGGCTCTGTTAACAACTTCTCAAGGCTCGCAGGGGTGGGCATACTGATAATGAGAAAGAATATCAAAAAGGCCAGGATTATGAATATTGGTCTGAATTCCCCGCCACCTACTAACCATGTTAGGGTTCCACGTATGCTGAACCCAACTTTGGAATCTGATACAGGACTAATTGTGGTTTCTTCTGACATAGAATGTATGCGTTTTTCTAGCAGTTATTTTGTCAATAGTGTATATATCACAATACTTCTGTTAAGGGCCGTATTTTTAACACCTTCAAAAGCAACATAATACCTACACAACAAAGAAAGAACCGCAAAGCTTCAGCGGTCTCTTAATTCTGGGCGAGTCTATCAAGATCAGAACTTCCCTCTCCAGTTCTATCTACCAAGTATCACCGCGACAGTTCTTCAAGTTGGCTAGGCACATTTACGGAACAGGCCTGTCCAAGCGACTCTATCAGAATTATTCACACCGCAACCAGCACACCAGAACATTGTATCTTGATTTTGGACTTAATTTCCTGAACTCCTGGTGTGTTGCAGATTACTTCTCTAATTGTATCCGCTTCGTGTAATGTATCCACCGTACCCATGATGGTGACAACGCCTCCATCCGCCTCCACCGTGATTCCGCGATAATCCAAGTGTCCTTGCTCTGTAATCCTCACTTGGATATCGGCGCTTAGCACCAGGTCATCCATGACCTTCTTTGAGTCCGAAGGTGTCCGGAACTGTGGTTCGGCAGCAGCATCAACTACTATCTCGGTCGCCGTAGGAATGCCTATACGGGCCACATTAACCACTATGTCGTACAAAGAGGGGTCATGCCAGTCCACGTGATAGACGTGTCTTACCCATTTAGCCCTGTCACCATCGACCTTTTTGAGGTTCAACCTTAAAGTGTCTTCGGCGTGATGGTCTTCGGGTGGCCTCATGCAAACCCTGTAAGTAGGTGGCCTATCATATGCTCCTTTCATAGCACCCCCCTTGCCCTTAGAACCTGTCACAGTTCTACGATACTCCCTGCTGTTTTTACCTAATCGTCTGCTTATAATACTCTAACACATACTGCATAAAGGTGCAATCCAATGTAATGAGATGCTGCTGTTGACACTCACAGTGACTTCTTGCGGGTGGCTAATCCCTTTGGCGTATGTATCCCATATAGGAAAAGTCTTCCCGTTTGTATACGTAGATAGCGAACGCAGTTCACACCTGGTAAGAATCAACAAAGTGCTAACCGTCGCCATCCCACTTATCATAGTTGGTTTGATAGTAGAGTTAACAATTAGGCCCCTGGTCATTTTGCCCTCACCCCGAGCAGTCTGTTTAGATACGGCTTGCCCAAGATAGAGCGGCTGCCTTCTCAGCGGCCTAGACCACTAACAGCCTGCCTGATTTTGTATCCACCTACCGAGGTCGTAACTAGATTCTACGCGCCCGACGGTTTATCCAGTACTGGGCGTGAAGTCCCATCGCCGCCGTATTGACATGCTGCCTTCTTGTGTATAATATGGAATGGAGGGATTCGATGCCGAAGTGTCCTAATTGTGGTCGGACCACTGGAAGAACCGAGGATTGGGCCTGCCAATGGTGTGGTTCTCCCCTGTTATCGAGGTCTTACAAGAAGATACCGAAGACCTACAAACAACTAAAAGAAGAGAGACTGTATAAGCTGGAATTGCCTGCGGGAGAGGAAAGTGTGGCATCTCCGCCACCTAACCATGACACTTCGCCGCCAGCACATATGCTGGAGACTGAACCTGAGCCAGCTCCACAGCCTGAACCACCTATGGAGACTCAACCTGAGCCAACTCCACAGCCTGGACTACTTATGGAGATTCGGCCGGAGCCAATTGAACAGCCTGAACCGGCTATGGACACTGCACCTGAGGCAATTCCACAGCCTGAGCCAATACGGACTACAATAGAGGTAACGGTTGAAGAGTTGTGCTCAGCTCATACAGTGGATAGCGTGGCGGCGGACGCAAAGTACAGGAACAAGATTCTCAAGCTAACAGGAGTAGTGGACAGAATAGTAGTCAAGGATATCCATGACATTTACTATATTATGCTAACTAGCGCTGAGAAAAAGGAAGAATCGAATGTCCGGTGCGTGTTTGACAAGAAACACGGGCCCGAACTCAGCCGAGTGACAACAGGGCAAACGGTAACGGTGCAGGGCAAATACGATGGCTACGCAATGAACATTCTGGTGACAGATTGTGTCTTAGTCCGCTGAAATTGTCTCCAGCTACAATCCTACTTGGCCATCACTTTACGCTTCGGCTAATCAATGAGTATCACTTCCGATGTAGAAAGTGGCCTGGCCTCCCACCACCGCCCCGCTCTCCAAACTGGTAACCGTCTCCCGTATGCCCACGGCCTGGTATGTATTCTGGGGTATTGACCAGCTGGCGAACGGGCACAGAACCTTGGTTCTTTCCTCTTTGGTCTGGCCACCCATCGGAATTGGGGTTACTCGTCAGCTCACGCCAGAAAGAGCACTGGAGGCATTCTTCGTACCAGCTGTCCTGGTCTCTATCCAGAAACAAGTTGCCCCCACATCGGGGACACGCCTCTAACTTGCGCATTGCCATATCAACCAACCCCTTCACCAATGCTCAGTCTTGCGCAACATATTGTGCGGAGACATGGTCATCGCTCTCATCCAAAGCCAGGTCTTCTTGATGCGATTGACCGCCCTCATACCTAGACCCTTCCTCTCTTCATAAGCTAATTGTAACTCACCTGGCTTTGCCGTAAATAGCCCAAACGGGTGATTCTCATTATGACTCTGGCAACAGTCCTAATCTGCCCGAGGCAGGCCGGAACTGAGTAACTTGCTCCCCAAATTTGTAGCTACGTATGGTACACCGCCACAACACCTTCACCACTGCCCGGAGAAATTGACTAGCGAACAGTGTGGCTGACCAGTCCCTCGCGTCCAGAATGACAACCGTCTCGTGGTGACGCCTGTAGTAGTGGCCGGCAGGGGGTTCATCTCTATCTTGCGGGAAAAAGCGAAGCTTGGTTAAGAATATCAAGAGCTTCGGGCAATGTAGGCGGCTGCCTGAGCTCTATTCTTGAAGTCGTACTTATCCATTATATTGCGCAGGTGGGTCTTTATTGTATTCTCACTAACAAAGAGCTTGTCTGCTATCTCACGATTGCTCAACCCACCAGATACTAATTCTAAGACTTCCCTCTCGCGTGTGGTTAGGGCAGTGGGCGACGCTGCTCTAGAGTACGCTCTCCGTTGTCCTATTCCAGCCACAGTCCGCTCGTTTGCCCTTTCAACCGCAACCTCACCAAACTCATCTATGCTCTGGAGGTCATGCATATAAGCACAGTCTAAACACTGCTCATACCAGCCATATACGTCTCCATCAAGGAAAACATCGCCTCCACATCGGGGACAACTCCTCAACTTCCGCATTGCCACACTGTCCACACTATTCACACTTTTCACTGACGCTTAACCTTTCCCACATCTCTCCGGGAGACACGGTCATCTATGCTAGGCAAAACACTGCTTCGTCTGCCTGCCACAGTACCCTCCTCTATCAAGGCCCACTCTCCCTACACACCCTGTTACAGGTTAGCTCGGCCTCTGCTGGCAGGCCACAACTCACTTCTCAATTTGTGCTTCATTTCATCGCTAATTCTGGACATCCGTCCTTGGTACCGCCTCCTACTCTTCGAAAACGGGCTACTTCTGACAGGGCTGCCCTCATGTGAGATTCATGCCAAGGTAGAGGGGCTTTCGGTTTTGCTTCTAACCACGACCAGTTAAGCAGGCTATAGCCTAATTGCCTTTCAAGATCCTTCTTGAATTGGTACCATGTCACATACAGGTTGGCTCCAGTGATAACGCTACCCGAGTTCGCTTCAGCCTTCTGCCTAACCTTGCCTCTCTCCCGTCGCATTTTGCTCACCCGCCTTCCGGCTTGCGGTTGTGCCTTCCCTTATCTGATACCAGTCACCGTCTGGTGATACTCCTTGTGCTCTCTCCCTGACATTTATGAAGGAAATTGAGAACGTCCTCCTGCTTAAACCTCAGGTTATTGCGGAGTCCGATGGCATAGGACTTCAATAGTCCCCTTTTTCCCCATCGCCTGACGGTACTGGAATGGACACCCAGGAAATTGGCAACTTCGCTTACCGATAATAGCTTTGCCGGTAGTTTGTTTTCGCTGTATTCTGCTTGCATTCTTGTCCTTTCAGTACCGCTAACATGCATAATCGTTTTTTAATGACCACACTTCACTATCGACTGTTTCTAGTATGCAATGATTTCTTCTTAGACACAATCACCCAGATTGGCTAATTTAAGAAGTATAAAGTGCTAGTACAGCAGTCCCATAACCGTGAGGCCATATCGGGCTCACATGGGTGCTTTGCGTCTGGTATTGGTGTGGTAATCGGGGCGAAGTGCTCACTCCAGGACTACCAGACGCTGTGGATGACCTATTAGTTAGCCTGTCAAGAAGGTTGGACGAGTCAGCGTTGGATAAAGAATATTGAGTCACCGCAAGAGCAGTAAGCATTGAAACCAACGAGCGGCCAAGTGTTAAGCCAAACGAGGTTGCCCCAGACGCAGCTAGATGCTATAATCTCGAAAAGATGCCGAGTTGTGTAGTGGTAGCACGGGGGACTTTGGATCCTCTAGCCCTGGTTCGAATCCAGGCTCGGCAGCCAACAGGATGTTAGAGCTCCCCGTACCAAAGCACTCCCGAGTAGCTCAGTGGTAGAGCGGGCGGCTGTTAACCGCTTGGTCGTAGGTTCGAGTCCTACCTCGGGAGCCAATCATTTTCAACTCTTCTAGTTGATTGCTCGACTTCTACAGAGTACAGACCGCCTCCAGGAGTCCCACGTCGCGAAACGGGGCTCATGAAACCCCTCATGAGTACCAAACTCCATAGGTGTAGGCCGTTGCAGCTTTTCCTATTAGGCCTCTCACCACGTTGAAATATGGGGCTTGCCCAGATGGGAAGAGCTTAGTTCCCCCCCCCAGCTTTTCCTCAAAGATGGCATTTTCCACATGCCTGTGACGAAGCGCCTCTCGCTTACATCTCAATGCTCCCTATCGTTAGTGCCTTCGGGCTATTGACAGACAGAGAATATAATGTTACACTAACACCAGTAGGATAGAGTAAAGGCTGCGAACAAGACTAGTAAGCTTCTAGCGAGGCACAGAGAGTCGGGTAAGGTGTGAGCCGATGCTAGCGCCGAAGCCGAATGGACTGGGGAGCCGCAAACCGAAAGCTACCACATTGGCAAGCAAGTAGGCTTTGTCGCCAGGGAAGCGTTATCAAATCCCAGGGTATCGAGTCGCGGGATTTCTGGGCTCCGTACCTGATAGAGATAGTCGTCTCGCACATTAGAACGAGATAGACTAAGAAGGGTGGCACCGCGGAACTAAACCTCCCGCCCCTTTGTGGGCGGGAGGTTTTTTAATTGCCTTTCGTCATGTTAGAGGTAGGAAGAAGTTAACAAAGGAGAATACAATGGGAGTTGCACACATCAAATTGCCGCAAACGTTTAATCTGGCATCGGCAATGGTAGATGCCAGGGCAAATGATGGTAAAGGAGACAGGGTAGCGATTTACTATAAAGATCATGCCTTCTCCTACAATGATGTCCTGGAAATGGTAAACAGGACTGGTAATGCCCTGAAAGGCCTTGGGCTAGAGATAGAAGACCGGGTGGCAGTCCTGTTGCCAGATTGCATACAGTGGATAGCCAGTTTCTTCGGGGCAATGAAGATTGGTGCCGTCCCCGTTCCGATTAGCACGATGATGAGGGCCAAGGATTACCAGTATCTTCTCAATGATAGCCGAGCCAAGGCAATCATAGTCAGCAGTGATCTAGCCGCCAATATAGTCGGGATGCTGGACGACGTCAATTACCTCAAATATATAATCGTAGTTGGAGAAGGCGAGGGTAACCAACTGTCATACGACAAGCTGACAGCTGAAGCGTCACCTGAGCTTGAAGCATCGGCAACCAGCAGGAATGATGTCGCCTTTTGGTGCTATACCTCGGGCAGCACTGGGGGACCGAAGGGGGTGGTACACCTGCATCATGACCTGATGTATCACGCTGTCTTTTGCGGTAAGGAATTTTTCGGATTAAGCGACCGTGATATCGTCCTCAGTGTCCCCAAGTTCTTCTTCTCCCTCGGTACAGCCAATCTGGCGGCTACCCTCAATGCTGGGGCCGCTCAAGTCCTGTTACCAGATAGAGGAACCCCTATCACTGTATTGGAAACGATTACCAGGTATAGGCCAACCGTTGTCTACGGCGTGCCCACCCTGTTTGCCAACATCCTCGCCACCGAAGACGTGAGTAATTATGACCTGAGTTCCGTCCGGTTATGCATCTCCAGCGGCGAGCACCTCCCAGCAGGCATATACCACCAGTTTAAGGAACGGTTCGGCATTGAGCTACTCGACTGTCTCGGTTCGAGCGAAGCACTCACCATGTATCTGGCTAGCAGGCCAGGAATGGTCAAGCCAGGAAGTTGTGGCCGGCCAACTCCAGCAGCCGAAGTAAAGATAGTAGATGACCAGGGCAGAAAGCTACCGAACGGTGAGATCGGCGAGCTTATGGTTAGAGTTGATAGCAGTTCACCCGGCTACTGGAACAAACACGATAAGACCAAAGAAACGATGAATGGCAGTTGGTTACGAACTGGAGACCTCTTCCACCAGGATGAGGAGGGCTATTTCTACTATGTAGGCAGAAATGACGATATGCTGGAGGCTGGCGGGATAAAGATAGCACCAGTTGAGATTGAGGCAGTACTTATCCACCACCCAGCGGTAGTGGAAGCCGCCGTGGTCGGCACTCCAGATGAGCATGGGATTGAGAAACCTAAAGCGTTTGTTGCCATAAACAATGGGTATCAGCCATCCCCGGAACTGGCCAAGGAGCTACAACAGTTCGTCAAAGACAGACTTGCCCCCTATAAATATCCGAGATGGGTAGAATTTGTTGACGAACTGCCCAAAACAGCAACTGGCAAAATTCAGCGATTCAAGTTACGGCAGCTCGCCAATAACAGTGGCTAATTGGGGTCGTTTACCAACCCTCCCCCTTTCAATCCCTGTATGAAGAGCGTCCTGGTCAGCTACCTCCCCTACCCCTTTGCCAGTGGTCAAAGATAAAGTCCTGGTTACTCTCGGCTTTGGCCATAGCCGCCCTAGCTGTCGGCAGAAAGTTAATGCCGATTACTATGCCGAGGGCCACTGCTAGGATTCCGGCCAACCGAGATTGCGTCATTCGCCAGGTGATAACGGGCAGGAACAGGAGACCAATCCCCATAGTTCCTAGAGTGGGCACCGCTATGGCTTCAGATTGCTTTCCTCAAGATGTAACGCAATCTTTGCATGCGGAATAGACATTATTGAATAGTTTCTCTATCTTATCCAACGGCGTTGAAGCAAAGGCAATCCGCAGCAAATTCTTTTCACTGTAGCAGATCACCCCGGTATTATATTTATTCAGTAACACCTCCCAGACTTTGTCCGTGTCCAGGTTTTTCAGCCTAACACACATAAAATACCCAGAATTAAACGGCAGAGCCTCAAAATACTCCTCATACTCCTGATGCGCTTTAAGAGTCTCCTTGACTTTTGAATACCGTTTCTTTATTTCTTCTTTGTTCCTCTCTTTCTCCTCTTCATGTGTTTCCGACTTCAAGGCATTCAAAAAGAGGGATTGAGACGGATGAGAGGAATTGGAGATATTTCCCCTGACAGCTCCAGCTGTTTTGTCTTCCAGGGCTTTGTACAACTCCTCATCACCATTCTTTATGCCGTAGGTTATGAACCCTACACGGAAACCCCAGGCGTATTCTTCTTTGGTGATGCCGTCTATTTTAATGGCCAGCAAGTTTTCATGCAGAACAGACAGTTCGGCAAATAGGGATTCAGTGCATAGACCATCTTCAAAGACAAGTCCGAAGTAAGAGTCATCCAGGATAACAGCCAATTTATTATCGGCTTCGGCAGCCTCTTTCAGGGCATTAATTATCTCTTTCCCCGCGTCTTTGGTTGGGGCATAACCAGAGGGATTATTGGGGAAATTCAAAAGCACGATTCTCTTCCCAGCGGAACCTGTATTAAGGGTCTGCCTGAATGAAGCGATGTCGAACATTTTATCTTTAAAAAGGTTGAAGAATCTTAGTTCCGCGCCGTATGCATTGGCAAACACCAGGTCATAATTTTCCCAGTAAAGGTCAGCAACTATAATATCATCGGCTTCTTCGACAAACATATAACCCGCCATACTCAGCCCATTGGTGACTCCACAAGTAACCACCGGCAAACTGATTTCTTTTGTTCCAAGGGAAGGATTCTTTATCCTTGTCAATTCTTTCCATTTGTCTCTTAATGGTTTGATTCCCTCACTTGGGGCGTAAGGGAAGGCATCTTTGCTGTCGAGTTCAAGGCGGCAGGCAATACTGGGCAAAACCATGGGTTTGCCGTCATCTTCATAGGCAGTGCCTATTGTAGCGTTGATTTCTTTATCTTTGGCCACCATTCCCTGTGCCAGGATTCCTTTTCTAGGGAAATAAATCGCTCTCCCCTTTTTGGATAATAGCCCATACGCGGTTGCGCTGTGAGTTTTTATAATGCGATTAAGCTCCTCCGCTTGTGAATTGAGTTCTGCCATGACTGCATCCTCCCAGTTTTGGTTTGCTAACCTTAATATTATAGCGCTTTTTAGGAAATGGTTCAGCAGTAAAGCCATGTCACTACCTTTATCGTTTCAACCACAATCAAGTGCTCTGACGAAAGGTTGGTTGTCAGGTAACAAAGTACTACCAAGTGACCTTTGAAGAAGTGGGCTAGGGAGCAGAAATCGCTGTCGTGGGTGACCTGACAAGATGCAGGATGCTGGTCATCGGTACTGGAGAGGCAGGCAGGTTGGTGACTAAAGCAGTCAGGAAGAGAGGGGCATCCCGAATCATGATTGCCAGCCGGACGAGGGAAGGGCTTTGACTCTGGCAACGACACTAAACGGTATTCCGATAGGCCCGGATGGGCTGGTGGATGAAATTGACCAGTCCCAATATAAGGTCAAAGCACTTCTTGAGCACAAAGCTGATGTCGAAGTAATCAGCCCCACTGTGCTGCTGTTAGGTGGCTGCCCACCAGTTATCTTTAGCAGGCTCTCCGCAAGCAATAATATAGGCAAGACAGCTTATTTCGACTGGTTCCCAATCTTTATAAAGGCAACATTTGTCCGGTGGCTTGTCATAGCGATAATGTTCGGCTCAGGGGTCAAGCTGGTGTTTGATGGGCTCAGCAGATTGGGTGTTATGCAGGTGATATGCTGTGGAAAAGGATGAGGCTCCAAGACCACCCCGGGACGGTATTGTTCATGGATAGCTCACTTGCTGGCTATTGCTTATCGGTGTGACAATTGCCATAGTCGGTTTGGTAATCTGTATGTCATCACCAGGCTACATTGACAAGACATGTCTGCTTAACCACCTATCGTCGCTCAATTCGCTCAAGATGTAGGGCCATGAGCTGTTATCCTTGCCAAAGCTACCAGAATGACCAATACCGCAACAGCGCCAGGTACCTGTTGCCTGAACCCCCTCTGTGGTATAATTAAGGCACGAATGGGAGGATGTGATGGCGATCATTACCATATCAAGGGGGACATTCAGTGGTGGGCGAGACCTAGCTGAACGCGTTGCCGAAAGACTTGGCTATCGTTGTCTCCCCAGGGTGGCGTTGTATGAGGCAGCCAACCGCTATGGTGTCTCAGAGGAAAAGTTGTCCAGAGCCATCAGTGAGGCACCGCACCTTTGGGAGCGCCTGAGCTCGGAAAAGGCGCGCTATCTGGCCTGCGCTCGAGCCGCACTACTCAACGAGGTCAAAGATGACAATGTGGTATATCATGGACTCGCCGGTCACTTTCTACTCAAGGGGGTCCCTCACATCCTCAGGGTCAGGGTCATTGCCAACATGGAATTCCGGACGAAAGCGGCTATGGACCGCGGTCATCCGACCGAGGAAGATGCGATACAAGTCATCAGGACCATGGATGATAAAAGGGCAAGATGGACGAAATTCCTTTATCATATAGACTGGAATGATCCTTCATCGTATGACCTCGTTATCAATCTTGACCAAATAAGCCTTTCCAGTGCATGTGAGGTCGTATGTTATGCTGTGAGTCTGGATGGGTTCAGGACCACTCCAGAGTGGCGAAAAACCATGGATGATTTGGTCTTAAGCACTGAAGTGAGAGCCGTAATCGCGGCAAACGCAGCTAGCAAAAACATCGCAGATGCCGGAATTGAGATTGAGGCAGATGAAGGTGTTGTCACTGTTGGGGGAACAGTGGCATCATTGGGAGATGCGGATAAGATTAGGGAGATAGTCAGGACTATACCAGGCGTAAAAGAGATCGATTCTAAGATGCGGGTGCACGCCCCGTAGTGAACGGAACCAGGGAAATGCCTAGTATACTAGGCAAAGGCATTAGCATTTGCTTGGGCGGCTTTGCGGCAGGGGCTTGTTTCCTGTATTGCTCCGCTCAGCCTTGAGCGAATCCAGGTCTCCCGCAGCCGGTTTTTTCTTTGACAAATGCTGAATAGATGGCCAAAGAACACTGCCCAGACTGTGATGAAGACCGCAAGTGTATGCCATCAGTGAAAGTCTGGTAGAGATGCCGCTCAAAATGGGAAAGCCCTAATAATGAACACAATATCCGACTGAAAGGGGCGACCTATCGCGACCTCCTCTTGTTTGACCCCGCATCAACAATAAGGTGGAGCTTGTAACCGAAGAAGGCATAGCCCTTATCCCTGTATTCCCATCTTAGAAGCGGTCGTGAGGAGATTGAGACGGCAAAGGAGGCACCGCCAGACATCATAGTGAAGGGCTGGGGTAAGCTCTCTGTCTGAGCTGACTTCAGCCAACTAGATAAGCAGCTGGGCCTTAAACAAGGAAATGGGGTCGTAGCCTTCGGCTCCATGGGGTGAACCGGACTACTTGTCCTTCCCCAGAAGATGCACAGAAGACCAGTCAATGCTGCAAAGATGACTTTAACAGGGATGAAGTCTGCGGTGCCACGAGAGGGGGGCAACGAAGCACGTTTCATTCTTACCGCTTACCGACCATCCTGGGTTCACTAATGACATGTGCACCATATGCCACCAACCAGTGAGGTGATGAGGATATTTACGAAGTAACCCGCTAGCTGACTACTATCAGGGATGCTTTCCCTGTATCCTCACGGCAGCCAGATAGGAGTGGATAGTGCTGAAAAAGAAAAGGTTCCTTCTTGCTGGAATTGTTGTATTCATTGCTGTAGGCTATCTGGGCTTTATGGGTTTTCAGTCTTCAGCAACCTATTACTATACAGTGAGTGAACTCATGAAGCAGGGGAGCTCAATCTACGGCCAGAATGTCCGGGTAAATGGGTGGGTCTCCCCCGGCTCTGTGGAACAGGAGCCAAGCAGCCTTGTATTGAGGTTTACCCTGACCGAGGGGGAAAGGAGCCTGCCCGTAGTTCATCATGGGGTCGTTCCTGATGCTTTTAAGGTTGGCAGCGAAGTCGTCGTTGAAGGTTATGTCAACTCGGATGGTGTGCTTCAGTCGGAAACAATTATGACTAAGTGTCCGTCCAAGTATGCCCCCAAATACTGAGACTCGACGTGGGAAAGTGATGCATGGCGCATATAGGTTATATCGCTCTGCTGCTGGCGCTGGTGGCAGCAATTTACTCGGCTATTGCCTTCGCATTTGGGGCAAGGAGGAGACACACGACACTTGTTCACAGTGCCAGGAATGGCCTGCTTGCTGTCTGCGGTCTGATTTCCCTATCGGTAGCAGCTTTGCTGTATGCCTTGGTCACTCATGATTTCCAGATAGCGTATGTCGCCTCATATACGAGCCGTGACCTCTCATTGGTCTACCTGATAAGTGCGTTGTGGGCAGGTAACGATGGCTCACTGCTGTTCTGGGCCTGGCTCCTTTCCGTGTTTGCCTTAGTAGCTGTACTACAAAACCGGGATACTGGCAGGGAGTTAGTGCCCTACGCCTCCTCAATCATTATGGTCACTGAAGCTTTTTTCTTGCTTTTAGTGCTCACCGTATCAAACCCCTTTCATGAACTTCCATCTGTCCCCGCTCAGGGGATGGGGCTTAACCCAATGTTAGAGAATCCGGGGATGATAATTCATCCGCCAGCGGTGCTGGCTGGCTATGTTGGTTTTACCATCCCCTTCGCCTTTGCCATTGCTGCCCTGCTGACCAGAAGGCTGGGTGATGAGTGGATAATAGCGGTCAGAAGATGGACACTTCTGGCCTGGCTCCTTCTCGGTATTGGTAACATTATCGGTGCCTGGTGGGCATACGTAGAGCTTGGCTGGGGAGGTTATTGGGCCTGGGATCCGGTAGAGAATGCGGGCTTGATGCCTTGGCTAGTGGCGACTGCATTTCTTCACTCCACTATGATGCAAAGGAGAAGAGGGATGCTCAAGGTTTGGAATATGTTGCTGATAATATTAACTTTCAACCTCGCAATATTTGGCACTTTCCTGACCCGAAGCGGCATCCTTTCCTCGGTGCACACTTTTTCCGAGACCGCCCTAGGGCCCTTCTTTTTGGCATTCATTTCGATTGCTTTGATTGCTTCACTGGTGCTACTTTACTACCGCAGAGGTGAGTTGACTGGTGAGGCAGAGATGCAGTCCATCGTCTCTAGAGAGAGCACTTTTCTGCTGAACAACTTGCTCTTGGTGGGCGCTGCTTTTGCTATCTTTATTGGAACAGTATTCCCCGTGCTATCTGAGGCAGTACGTGGCGTGAAGATTATCGTCGGGCCACTATTCTTCAATCAGGTGAACGGACCTATTTTCCTGGCTATTATTCTTCTTGCCGGTTTTTGTGCCTTGATTGGTTGGCGGCAGGCATCACTCAAAAACCTGACCCGCGCTCTTCTCTGGCCTCTTATGATAGCCCTAATCACAGCAATAGTCCTTTTCGCTATAAGAATAAGAGAGTGGTATGTCATTGCCGCCTTCTCAGTGTGTAGTTTCGTTCTCACCGCCATACTCCAGGAGTGGTTCCGTGGGACGAGAGCCCGCCACCGGATGCACGCAGAGAACTATGTGAAAGCTTTTTGGATGTTGATTGGGGCTAATAAGCCCCGCTATGGAGGCTACATTGTTCACCTCGCCATTACCCTCATCGCCATTGGAATTATTGGCTCCTCTTTTTATGATGTCGAAAAGGAGGCCATACTTAAGCCGGGTGAGTCGATGACCATTAGTGGCTATACTCTTGCCTATGAGGGCATTGAGCGTTACCAAACGCAAAGCAAGGAGGTGGTTAATGCCAGGCTGTCTGTGTATAAGCAGGGCAAACTGATTGGTGAGCTATTCCCGGAGAAATATTTCCACCGCAGCTACAGACAGCCGGTGACCGAGGTAGCCATCCGTACTACGCTCCTCGAAGATCTTTATGTCATCTTAATCGGCTGGGACAAGGATGGCACCGCTGCCTTTAAGGTTCTGGTAAACCCATTGGTTAGTTGGATATGGATTGGGGGAGGAGTCTTGTTTCTCGGAGGAGTGATTGCCTTTTGGCCTAACCGGCGGGAATTGTCAACCCCGAGGCCAGCCGAGACAGCGAGGAAGTAATATGGCTCTAAAGCATCTTAGCATTGCCCTACTTCTGATTCTCCTGTTTGTTTCTCCGGCGAGGGCTGACTCAACAACGGCGACGGACGTAGTAAACACCATACTATTGACTTGATAACCCTGGTGTCTGAACCGGGGTAGTAAACAGTCCTAAATCAGCCCCTTAAGCATGAAGTTCCAGTAAAGCCGCCTGAGCATATGAATGTGTATTAGCCATTTGATATAGCTTTCTTTGGCCGGAGATATACTCCTTTCATAATCAAACTCAGCGAACATAGCTCTACCGTGTCTGGTATATATGGGACATATCGTGTGTCCGTCATAAATAGCTTCTGGCTCTCGGCCTCTAATATGGTCTCTCATTCGTTGTGCCAGGACTTTGGCTTGTTTTCTGGCACCTGAAGCCGTTTTACCTGACGGGAAATTACCTGCATCGCCAATAACATAGATATTGTCAACGCTCCTGTGCCTGAGTGAGTTCCTATCGCAGGGCACCCAGCCAACCGGATCCGCCACATCCTGAGAGTTTTGCAGTAAGTCCTGGCCTTCATGCGGCGGAATAATCGACAGCAAATCAAACTTAACTTGATTGCCCCTGAAATCCTCAATGGTTCCAGTCTCAGGGTCGACTGTTGCCGGGGTAAAATCGAGCATAACTTCGATGCCCCTTGCCGTCAAGATGGCCTCTAATGCGCTGGCGTAGGGCTCCATATTGGGTGGAATTGATAGCGTGGGGACGGTAAGAACAAATCTATATTTGTCTCTCTGCCCTCTCTTTCGCAGGGTAGATTCGGCCAGCAGTATGAATTTCACTGGTGCGGCCAAGCATTTTATCGGCATCTCAGCTACGGAGGATACAATGGTGCCACCCTCCAGTCTCTTCAGCGCATCTCGCAGTTTTAGGGCATCCTCCAGGCTGTAAAAGGTGAAGACGTTCTCTGCCTTCTCCAGACCCTCCTTCATGCCCTCTGGTTCGTCAAGATAGAGTTGGGCCCCGGTGGCAATGACCAGGTAATCATAGAACAAATCACCGCTTTGGGCGGTGGCAACTCTGTTCTCTCTTGGGTCGATTAGCTTAGCCTCATCGGCTATGAGGTTTATTCCTTTCAGGAGCAAATCTTTGGTCGGCCTTACTAGATTTTCCGGCTTATCCAAGTCGAAGAGCAAAGGTACAAATCCCGGCTGATATACGTGGCGGTCGCTTCTTTCCAGGACGGTTATGTCAGCTTCGTCCCCACCAAACGCCCTTCTCATTCGGTTAGCCGCCATTACCCCGCCGGTACCACCGCCTATGACCAAGACTCTTTGCATTTTCTATCCTTTGTTACGCACCGAAATGATAAATTATCACGTCTAAGAAAGGCTGGAAATCAAAAAACCACCGGTGAGGCCGTCGAGGTTTATCTTCTCTGATTAAGCAGGCTTTCTAGTAAGCTGGGCAGAATCTCAAAGCCCGGTTCAGCATCTTCCCAACCGCAGCTATCAGAACCCTGAAGGATGGTTTTGCCCCTTGTATCGTCCGTCTTCTTGCTTCTTCGCTAAGATTAGATAGAGGCTACTCCCACGTTATGTATGGCTCTTTTATATCCACCATCGCATTCACTACCAGCTCAACCAGGCCCCCGTAAATGACGCTGTGTTTTTCGGTCACATCATAGTAATTGAATAAATCTCTAAGCTGACCCTTGCAATTGGAACAAGGAGCGCATACGTACTTATTAATGTCCGGGCTGAGGGAGTCGTGGAAAACATCCAGGATCTGCTTAAGCTTCATCCTGCCGGAGATATTCATCCGCCAGTCCGGAAAATTCATAGATTGATGGATAGCGAATCCACTTCCCCCGCCGCAGCAATAATTATCCACACCATGTGGCTCCATTTCCCTGAACTGAGGACATATCTTCCTGACGATTCTTCTCTGTGGCTCAATGATTCCCATCAGTCTCACTATATTGCAGGGGTCATGGAGGGTAACCGGGAAGTCGTTCTTCTTTGGATCAAACTTAATCTTCCCGCTGAATACCACCTCCTCAAGAGTTGGCAGGAAACTTTCCCTGGGGATATTCAAATCACCGCTGAGAACCCTATCAGCAATCACGATGAGCGCTTTATGGGCATGCCCGCATTCGCCAAGTACAATCTTCTTCACTTTAAGTTGCTTGGCAACTAGAGCCTGCTGGACTACGATTCGAGAAAACTGGACGTCATCGTAAAAGAGTCCATAATTGGTCCCTTCGTAGCCACCCAGCTCACTGGACAATGTCCAGCTCAGCCCGGCGGCTTCATAGATAATGGCAAAAGCCTCCGGGTTCTCCAGCCACGACATAAACTCTCCGGAGTTATGAATGAGCAGAATGTCCGCCCCCTCCTTGTCAACGGGTATCTTTACCGGCTTGCCCGTTCTCTCCTCGATATCGTCCTCCATGAACTCAACCATACCCATGAAGGCTTTGGGGGTTATCCCGGTGCTACCACCCACCTTCAATTGCTGAACGCTCCCTGATTCATGAAGTTCCTTGGTCGAGATGCCCATTTCCTGGCTGAATAATTTCCTGAGTTCATGGGTAACCAGGCCATTGTCGCTGCCCAGGGGACACCACTGGGCACACCGGCGGCATATGGTACAGCGGTAGGCCAGTTCAGCCAACCTGGCAATTGTCGCCCAGTTCAGCTCAATATCATTACCGTTTAACTTGGCGAGGAACTTACCTCCCTTATCAATGTATTTTTTCTTAATTCGACGCAATACTTCCGAGCGAAAAGTCGGTCTATAGATATCCTGCTTACCACTGGAAAGGTAGATCGGGCAGGCTTCATTGCAGGTCTGGCATTTAACACAGCTATCCAGTGTCAGCATTAACTGTTGCCAAAAAGTCCAGTTATTCTCCTTAGATAGCAGCTTCCTCAGTCCGCTAAGGAAGCTCTCTACAAGTTTTTCCTCTTCCTCTTTAGTTGCCGGCCTGGGTATAGCTACTACCGATACCCCATCCAGTGAATTCTCGTATGTTTTCTTTTGTTCTTCGGTGAGCGGCTTGATTGGGGGTTGTTCATCCTGCCACCCATCCGGGAAAGGCAGCGGCATTAATTCCTCGGCGCTAATGTCCGCAAGTTGTTCATTGGGATTGCGGCTTATATCACTTGGTCGTATTTCCTTCTTCATTCATCTTCTCCAGCCGGATTTTCCGGTAACCCCTGCGCTACCTCACCCCATTTACTGCCAGTCTGAATATGCGGAGCAGACCAACTTACTCTCTTTTCGAGAAGCTTCTGTACCTTTCGTTCGATGTTGCTACCTTTGAAGTTTGGTACATGGTCCCAGCGCAGTTCGTGGTAGTATCTGAAGAAGAGTTGCGTTATGTGGCCGAATGGCAGATAGATCAACCAGGGTGAAACGAACAGAACATGGAGTGCCGTTACAACCGGGGGGTTAAGTTTATGCTCTAATTCAAAGGCAAGCTGTTCTTTTACGTAGCCCATAACCTCCACCATGCTGCCGCCGAAGAACAATTGAACGGCATAGAAACCACCGCCAAGGGTCACCAGTATAAATATCCACTTGAAATAGTGTATACGAGCGTAGTAAGCTTTTAGCTCTTTGTCTGTCATCCTTTTGATGAGTATGCCGGCACCGCCAATGAAAATCAGCGCCGTGGCAACATGGCCCCATACCAGGCCCAAGGTAGGTTCGGTTTCGACATTGGCGACTGCTGGGAGAGCAAAAAGCCAGATGTGCCAGAGAATAAGTAAGTAAAGTCCGATATGGAAGGGATACAACCAGTACCAAAAACCTCTATTTCGCCGATAGTACTCTCTTAAAAGGAAGATATCTTGCGCTGCCGATTTGAGCTTGTCCTTAAACCCTGCGCGGGGTCTAGTCCACCAGTCAGATAGTTCATAAACAGAGCTTCCCCTATAATGCTCCCACCTCAGGTGTAAAGGGGCCTTGGCATAGCTGACCATTCTCACTACGATGGCAATCAGACAAAATGCAATACTTCCATAAAAAATGATAAGTACTACGCCACTCATCTGTTCTCCTTTTCAACCAAACGCGGTTACCCTGGTAATCAAAATATCAAGCTACACACATCCGGTAGGTTTGGGGAGTCCAGCAACCTTACAGCCTCCGGCTGCCGGTCCTTTTGGGAATAGCTGATAAATAGTCTTAAGGTCTATGCCGGTTTTCTTAGTCAGCATCCGAATCGGCGGGGCTATTCCGTATTCAACGTAGTAATTGCGGAGATAATCAACTACTGTCCAGTGATTCTCACCCATTTTGTCCTCACCTGGAGCATAAGCGGCCTCAAGCTTGCCCACGTCTTCAGCTACTTCCTTGTTCCATTTGTCTGGCTCTTGAATGAAGCCATCCTCATCAACCTCGATTTCCGTTCCACCGAGTGTGGCTTTTGCCATGTGTCACCTCCTATGTTTTCAGATTATTCCGGGGATTCATCGAATTATCTCTTGTAAGCTTTGTTGCCAGGGCAGTCGCTCTCACGCTTGAAGCTTTCAGACACGTCTTGCTTTCACTTTCTCTACCTACGTCTTACATACCGGGTACAATGCCATCACCTACTTCCCTCAACCTTTCAAAAACGAGGGCTCACGTCTCCGCTCCCGCAATGCCAAAGATACAAAAGCCTCAGCCCATTGGGGTACCCCTAAGGCATGCAGGTGAGTATAAGCGGCCAAGACGTTTCTGTATATGATGGCATCTACCTTGCCATCTATGCCCTGCCCCCGCCGCATCTGATAAGCGAACTTAAGACCAGCCAGCCGAGACAACTTTGAATGGTGGAATTCATGACCACGCAGGGTTAAGCCGATTGGGAATAGTGGGTTCTGGTCGGTTATCTCCACCTCCACATAGCCATGACCTTGAGGTTTCTGGCATATTTCAACCTCGCTTTGGATTACACCGACCATTTCATGCCACTTATCGTGCCAGCGTATACCGCGGCACAAATACATAAGGCCAGCGCACTCAGCGTACACCGGCAGTCCATCCTCTATCGCTTGAGCAATATCCCCCCGTAGACTACCGTTAGCCTCCAGTTCTTCCAGGAATAATTCCGGGAAGCCGCCCCCAAAGTAAAGGCCATCAATATCAGGCAACCGCTGATCCCGTAGCGAATCAATGAAGACCAAGTCGGCACCAGCCTGGGTTAGCGCTTCCAGGTTTTCTGGATAATAGAAAGTGAACACCCTGTCAAGCATAATGCCTATCTTGACTACCGCTGCCTTCCTAATTCGAGTTGCACCATCGGCTAGGTTACCATCACTGGCACGACGAGCAATAGTCAGAATGCCAGGTAAATCAACGTGCTCTTCAAGGCAGCGGCAAATCCGGTCGATAGTGAGGGTTCCGTCGTTAGCCTCTCTATAAGGTATTATACCCAGGTGACGTTGCGGAATGCAAAGACTGTCGTCCCGTGGTATGCTGCCAAGAATTGGTACCCCACAATATTGCTTCACGGCCGTCCTTAGCTTATGCTCATGGCGGCTACCCGAAACATTATTCAGGATCACCCCAGCGATATCAATTTCTGGTTCAAACTTCTGATACCCCATTACCATGGCGGCAATACTGCCTGTCATACGGGCGGTATTAACTACCAGAATGACCGGGGCGGACAACAGGCGAGCGACATGGGCCGTGCTACCCCACCCCCCAGCATCCAAACCGTCATACAGACCCATGGCTCCCTCAACAACCGATAGCTCGGCTCCCCGAGAAGCCTGACGAAAGGACTCCAGACATACCTCTTCTGGAATTAGAAAGGGGTCTATGTTTCGGCAACTTCTCCCCGCCGCCGCCGTAAGCCATGATGGGTCAATATAGTCTGGACCTCGTTTGAACGGTTGCACCACCAGACTGCGCCGCCTAAAAGCAGCACAAAGCCCCAGGCTAATTATGGTCTTACCGGAGCGACCTTGGGGAGCCGCAATAACGACACGCGGTGGCAGCAGTGCGCCCGGCACCGTTGCTTCACTGTTCACCATTATGTATCCCACTCGCCATTATCTTTCCTCGGCAGCCCCGGAGTATGGAACTAAACACACTGAGGTACACAGTCTCAGAACATTTCATGGGTAACCCACATTGCCCCTTGTTATTAGGTGTGCCCAACTCATCAGGCCACGCCTCTATCACCCGTTGCTTAACTCAGCGCTAAGCAACATGCCCTTGCGTGGTAGTAAGGAGTTATCACGTCCTAGCCCTTGAAAAACTGCGGGAGCACCAGCATGCTGGTGCTCCCGGTGGAGAACCACATTAGCGTTTCATCTTCTATGCATCCATTAACGGCTTTCTGTACTTCACGCCTTTCGTAGTCAGGAAGCGCCTTCACCACGTCCTTCACGTAGAACCTTGTCTTAACACCCTCCCTCGAGGTCTTATTGAACCACTCTAAAATCTTCTGTTTGATTTCTTCGTTCCCACCCATTCCGGCTCACCTCCTACCATTTGAATTGGGTTGTGGCTCGCAAGGTCTCCCTGGCTAACTCGAAGTCATCGATATTCTGCTCAAGGAAAGGCAGCTCTGTTAGCTTGAAGAACTTCTCCCAACCGATCCTCTCTATCCACTCACCCACACGTTCCAGGGGACGGGCATCCTTAGCATACACCTCGACAATGTTTTTGATAATACCCACAACCTCAGGCCAGCGAGGCGGGTTATTGGGAATGAAGGGCACGATTACCCGGGATAGCATGGGTGGCTTTCGAGCGTTGGAAACCTTGCCGCCAGCGAAGATGGCTATGCCGTCGCGTTCCGGGTTCATGATGGGCATGGACGGGCAAATAGTGTAGCAGTTCCCGCAGTACATGCACTTCTCATCAGTAACGACCACGCTCTTGATATTCTGGTCGGGGTGCCGCCGAATCGCTCCCGTAGGACACCCCGCCATGGTGGTTGGCAGTTCGCACTGAGCACCGAAGGTTTCATCGATTACTTTGGGTACTGCGGTGTGTATACCCACGACCGCCAGGTCTGAGGCATGAATAGCCCCGCACATGTTCAGGCAGCAGGCTAAAGAGAGCCTCAGCTTATGGGGAAGCGTCTTCTCCCCAACAAAGTATGGGTACAGCTCATCCATCATAGCCTTGACGACTCCGGAGGCATCGGTAGCCGGAGTGTGACAGTGAATCCAGCCCTGCGTATGGATAACGTTAGAGATTCCCCTACCGGTGCCGCCCACAGGAAGCCCGAGCTTGGTTACGGCCTCAACGATGGGTTCAACATTCTCCTTTTTCGGGGTAAGGAACTCAGGATTGTACCGACTGGTAAACCGGAGATGTCCATCGCAGTATTTATCAGCTATATCGCATAGATCACGAATGAAATCAGTGCACACCAACTTGGGGGAACCGCACCTGACCGTATATACCTCATCGCCGGTTTCGGACACGTGCATATAGATACCCGTCTTGATGTTTTCGTGATATTTCCACTTCCCATAGTTCTTGGCAACCACTTCCGGAATCATGTCCCGATAATCAGGGGGGCCAATATCTGTTGCAGCCATTTCTAATTCACTCCTTCAGAATTCTCTAGAGTTTCGGTTATGCACCTAACGGGTCAACTCTTAATAGTCCATTTCTTGAAATCATCCAGCGTCGGCGGGTTTTGATCTTTCCAGAAAACATAGGGGTTCGCCCTGGGAACCCTCACCATCTGAGGCACCGGCTCTACATCGATCGCCCTCAAGAACTCACCCATGCTAAGGCGGTCAATGAGCTCGGCCAGCCTCTCTCTGGTCCTGCCATTCTCATCCCACCAGTCCACTATCTTCTCCCAGAGCTTCTTGAACTCAGTATATGGGGGCTCCATCTTCATGAAAGGAATCAACACAGTAGAGAGAACAGCCCCGTGTATCACCGGCGCTTTGGCCCCGACTAATATGGTAGCCCCGGTATTTGTTCCCGGCCGAATGGCTTTGGGCATTACGTTGATGCAATGCATACACCGGACGCAGTCCTCAGGCCGTGCCAGCTCAAGTTTGCCATTCACCAGCTCCAGCGCCTCCGTGGGGCACCGCTTGACCACCAACCCCTGGATATCCAGCCCGCTGTTCAGGTATTCCCTGACCTGGTCCTGGTAAATCCTCAGTTCGTCCCTCCAGGTACCAATTACCGAGGTATCAGACCTGGCAATAGCGGCCACACAATCGTTGGGGCAGCCGGAGGCCTTAATCTTGGTCTTGTAGGGAAATGCCGGCCGGTGAATGAAGTCCTGGTACTCCATCGTCACGTCATGGATGAAATTCATGGTGTCGAAGCACGCCCATTCGCACCGGGCCATGCCAATACAGCCGGTCGGTGTCCTTAAATCACCGCCGGAGCCACCCAAATCAAATCCATTATCGGATAAATCATCGAAGGTAGCCTGTAGCTGATCCGAGGTAGTCCCCAGCAGAATGATATCACCGGTTGACCCATGCATGTTGGTCAAACCGCTACCATGTCTGTCCCAGACATCGCAAAGCTTGCGTAATGTTTCGGTGGTGTAGAACCACCCGGCGGGATGGTTTACGCGTATGGTATGAAAAGCCTGGAGACTGGGGAATTTCTCTGGCCTCTGGTGATACCTCCCAATGACACCACCACCATACCCCTTGACACCAACAATGCCACCGTGCTTCCACAGACCCTGCTTTTCTCTGAAAGCCTCCTCTTGCTGTTTCAGGAGGTCCTTCGCGGAATCTTTCTTCTCCGCAGCCCTCTTAATTTCGGTCACAAAGCTGGGCCACGGCCCCTTCTCCAGTTCATCCATCATCGGAGTCTCTGATGTCATCTACTTACCTCCTTACCATATGTATTAGCGCATTGCAAGCAAACTCAGTGGTTGGGCTAGTATATCATCGAGTCGCCTCCTTATTATCGCAAAGGAAATACCGGTATGAGAACTTAAGTCCCTGAAGTTGTAAGCTCAAGTAGACTGGCCTGGTTAGTATTCTGACCTAAACCGGCACTCGCTTCAGGGCATAGCCAGCCTGTAAATATTATCGTAATTAGAGTAAGCCTGTCAAGTCTTACTCCATTATGGTCCAGTCTCGCCCTGTATACGACGGCTTCATCAATGGGAATAAGAAAAAGGGCAGCGATGTTGCTGCCCTAAAAGTAAACTTAGAAGTACCCGACGCTACTCTGGAAGCTCTTCTTCCAGTTCGGTGCCCCTGTCAGGTAATCGTTGCCTGACATACTCTACTATCTCCTCTCTCTTCTTCTCCCTGCCTTCTCTTATCTCCCATATCGAGATGATGGGGAAGAACTTGGTGAAAAGCACATACAGGAAGCAGAAGAAGGAGGCACAGCCAGCCAGTATCACCCACTCTACCCAGGTAGGTAGGTAGACTGTCGAATCGGTGGCCAATCTCTGGGCGGTCAAGGTAGGCACAACTATTACGTAGCGTTCCAGCCACATCCCGAGAACGACGCTGACGGAGGCGATGGTAGTGCCGAGGATAGTCCGGGTTCGGTTAATCGCCAGGAGAGGGAAGGGAATGCCGAAGCAGAGGATAGCCATCGCCCAGAAGTGAGGCGAAAACGCACCGGTAAACTTTGACCAGAAGATGACCATATGAGCGGGCTCACTACCATAGAAAGTGGCCAAATACTCGGAAAAGGTGAAATAGAACCACAAACAGGCCATTAGCAACATTAGAAGCCCGAGGTTACTGAAGTGCACTGGCTTGAGATAATCCTCTAGATGGTAAAACTTGCGGATCAAATACATGGCAATAATGAGGGCCGCAATTCCCGAGAAGATAGCGCCGACGACGAAGTAGGGTCCGAAGATAGCACTGTGCCACATCGGCTGGATGGTCATAGCGAAGACGAAAGAAACCACGGTATGCACGGAGACAGCAATAGGGATGACGGCAATGGCCATTATCAGAATAAGGATGTCCAGTATTCTGAGCTGTTTTGGCGTCCCGGTATAGCCGAGAGAGAGAATCTCATAAAACCACTTTGGTCGCCTACCGCGATCTCTCAGCAGAGCAATGTCAGGAATCAAGGCAAGGTAAAGGAAAGTGCTACTGGCAATGAAGTAGATGCCAACGGAAGTGACATCCCAAAGGAGCGGCGACCCAAACTGGGCATATCTGATGAGGTTCAACATCCGGTCAGGTCTACCCAGGTCAATTACAATACTGCCCACGCCGAACAGGAGGACGAGGACGGTGATAAGCTCAGCGCAGCGTGTAACCGGCCGGCGCCATTCTGCCTTGACGATGCGGAGGATGGCTGATATCAGTGTTCCGGCATGACTGATACCGATAAAGAAGACGAAGTTGGTGATATAGACCCCCCAGAAGACCTGGCGGGAAAGCCCGGTTACAGCCAGGCCAGTGCGATACTGGTAGATATAGGCGATAAAAGCCAATACCATAATGGCACCAAGAACGGAGATAGTGATGTAGAAGTTCTTCCCGGTGCTCTCAATCGGCTTGAATAAAATAGCGTCTTCTTCTAACTTGAGGTCTCTTGCAGCCATTACTCTCCCTTAAATAAGGCAAATCGTTCAGCTATAATAGTAAATATTAGGCTCGGTACCGAGCTCCGGTAGTCGGCGCAGGATGTGGCCTGTCCTCAGAATCTCTCTTATCTCCGAATCAGGGTCTAACAGGTTGCCAAAGGTCAGTGCCTTTTCTGGGCATGCCTCCACGCAGGCCGGGGGCAGTCCTTCAGATAGTCTCTTGGCGCAGAAGTTACATTTCTCCACGACCCCTCTGGTCCTGGTGGGAAAATCCGGATTTGCCTCCTCTATGAAGGGGCGGGGGTCTTTCCAGTTAAAGCTTCGGGCACCGTACGGGCACCCCGCCATGCAATAACGGCAGCCGATACAGCGGTGGAAGTCCATCATGACAATACCGTCTTCTTCTCTCTTCCAGGTTGCCCCCGTCGGGCAGACCTTGACGCACGGCGGCTGCTCACAATGATTGCATAGCAACATAACCTGTATACCCTTCATACCGCTATCAATGAATTCACTCTCAATCTCCGGGAATACCTTCTCATACGGAGCCTTCCATGTCCACTTAATCTCTTCCTCTATGTTGTCGATATCAGGTACGTTATGGTAGCGATGGCAGGCATCGATACACTCTCTACAGTCACTTCTTTCCGAGCAGGCCTTAAGGTTGACGGCCATGCCCCATTTGGTGGTGGGTGTAGTCTGGGCTGGGGCTCCAGAAACTGTTGAAGCCGCTGTCGATTGCATTCTGGCAAAGACGTCGATAGCTGGCTTGGCTATCATTAAGCCCAGTGCGGAGAGTCCGGCTACCTTCAGGAATCCTCTTCGGTTAGTCTCCATATGGTTAACTCCCTTCAGGGTCGACGTGACAGTTCCAGCAGTTTGGAGCGGACGCTACATAATTGTGGCACAGGTCACAGAATTCGGCCTTGGGTGAGTGACAATCAATGCAGGTATCGGTCAGACTCTTGACATATTCTTTGCCGTCGGTGGCGGTATAAGTCCTGAGGCCATCGCGAACGACTTCTTCTCTCCAGTCAATCAGCAGGTCCATATGGTTAGCCCTCATCCACTCGGCTGACTCCACACACTGTTCCTCATCAGCAGGGAGGTTGAGTTCGGGGACATAATCAATATTCCCGCTGGCGGCACTGACCCAGATAGGGAAGCTTATCAAGCAGAAGAAGATAATTATACCGGGGATGATCTTACCAGCGTCATACATCCCCTTCATCCTCCTTTCCATTGAGGGGTTCACCACGAAGGTCAGTGGTTCTCTCCTTCTCCCCTTTCATCACCAGGGCATTGCCCACCAGTTCATGGACTCCGCTGACCTGCACCTCAGGAACCCAGTACTCCATCAGCGGCGGCAGGGTGGCTCTATCAATGGCGCAGATACAGGAAAGCAGGTTCACTCCATATTTCTCGTGGACATACCTTACTGCGTTGGCACGGGGGAAGCCACCCCTCAGCCTCATTTCCATATTTTCGTCTGAACCCAGGCCAGCGCCACTGCCGCAGCAGAAGGTTCGCTCCCGTATGGTGTTGTCCGGCATCTCATAGAAGTCATTGCAGACGTTTCTGATTACATAGCGTGGCTCTTCAAAGAAGCCCATGCCCCGGGCCGTGTTACAGGAGTCATGGAAGGTTACTTTCCACTTATCATTTCGGCTGGGGTCTAATTTCAATTTATTATTCTGGATAAGGTCAGCGGTAAATTCGCAGATATGAACCATCTTGGTTGATTTGGTATTTTCGAATTTCGTGCCCGTTATCGGGGAGACTGGTTCCTCCAGGAAATCAGCTGGGCCATTGTAGGTGTCCATATACTGATGGATGACGCGCCACATATGACCGCACTCTCCGCCGAGGATCCATTTCACCCCCAGCCTCTTTGCCTCAGCATACATCTTGGCGTTTAGCCTTTTCGCCAGCTCAGCCGAATGGAAGAGACCAAAATTCCCACCCTCAGAGGCATAGGCACTCCAGGTGTAGTCAAGCCCGATTTCGTGGAAAAGCATAAGATAGCCCAGCAGAGTATACCAGTGGGGCATGGCGAAGTAATCAGCCGAGGGGGCGATAAAGAGCACCTCAGCACCCTTCTTGTTGATAGGCA
>SDBU01001825.1_pt1 | contig 29398 bp, 16 predicted proteins | sample 2277071 | NCBI WGS metagenome assembly SDBU01 (sample SAMN10397929, study PRJNA504765) | marine sediment metagenome | isolation source: marine sediment core GS08_GC12, 126 cmbsf | place: Arctic Ocean: Gakkel Ridge, Loki's castle | collected 2008 | reverse complement strand
CTTCGACTCCGCTCAGGGTGACGGTTGGGCGAAGAGCTCACAACTGACTTCTGGGGCAGCCTCTCCTCGTAAGCCGCGCCCGGAACCCGCATTTTCTGCGTTGACGGACAGCACCAAACCGGTTGACAAATCCAAATAATTTGTTATCATGTATAGCGTTACAGCGTACTCACCGCGAGTCGCATCCTACATACATACTCAGCTATGGTTTCAGTTGAGAAACTATATCTCAGGAGCAAAAAATGACACGTCTGCTACTGCCACTGATCATCGCTTTGGCGGTGTTTACCACGGCTTCAGCCGAAGTCGACGAAGACGGCTTCGGTCGCTTCAACACCCTGATTCTGAGCCCCGTTGTCAGTACTTATCAGGCTGACGAACGAGGCATACCCGAATATGTCGAGGGTAATCTATCCCAGCCGGTTGCTGCCGGTGAGGAAGTTGCGGCCGCTCTGTCGTTCTTTGCCGACAACAAAGCCGCTTACCGGATGGCTGATCCTGCCGAGGAATTGCGTTTGGTTCGCCTTGACTCCGATGAGCTGGGGATGCGCCACGTTCGGTTTCAGCAGCATTTTCACGGGCTGCCGGTTATCGGCGGTGAGTTGATCGCACACTTCAATGCCGCCGGAGTTTTGCGCACTGTGGGTGGTAGATACCTGCCGGAAATAACCCTGGAGACCGCTCCCGATGTGACGGCAGAAGCCGCCACAACTCTGGCTGAGGTCGATTTGCTCAGCTTCTTTGGCCCGGCCCGGCCCGATGAACCTCAGTTGGTGGTTTTCCCCTGGAATGAGCAGTACTACCTCTGCTGGCGGCTGTTTCTGTACTCGGACACGCCGATGGGTCGCTGGGAGTACCTGGTCGATGCTGCGACCGGTGAGGTCGTTTTCAAGGCCAACCGGATTATGGACGCCAACGACATCGGACGCGGTGCCGGGGTGATGGGGACGACCCGTAAACATATCGATACCGACGACAACGGTTCCACTTTTCGCATGATCGACTACACCAGCCGGGCCAACAATAACCCCCACGGCCATGACGGCCAGATGCCCGCCGGCAACTACCTGCAGACAAATATCGCCGGCTCTTCTCTGCCCGGCAGCGTGGCCACCGATGCTGACAATGTCTGGGATGATCCCAATGTTCAAGCCCCTGCGGTCGACGGTCACGTCTATACGGCGCTGATGTATGACTGGCTGTTGCACTTTTTCGGCCGCAACAGCTATAACGGCAGCGGCGCCTCGATGAATACTTCGGTCAATTACAGCGCCGAGGGTGATAACAACGCCTACTGGAACGGCAGCCGGATCGTCGTCTGGAGCTGGTCTTCCGGCTGGCGGTCGCTGGCCGGTTGCCCGGACGTGATCGCACATGAGTGGGGCCATGCGGTCACCGAGTACGGCTCCGGCCTGATATATCAGAAGGAGCCGGGGGCGCTGAACGAGTCGTTTTCAGATATGATGGGGGTAGCCTTTGAGTTTGCCCACGACAGCATGGACACTCCCGACTGGTTTATGGGTGAAAACGGTCAGACCAGCGGCAATGGGTTTCGCTCCATTTCAGACCCGCACCAGTTTAATGATCCCGATTTCTACGGCACCTCTGACCCTTACTGGATTGACGTAGTCGGTTGCAGTCCTTCCTGGCTCAATGACTACTGCGGCGTTCACACCAACAGTGGCGTGGGTAACAAGTGGTATTACCTGCTTTCGGATGGTGGCACTCATCATGGTGTAACCGTGGCCGGCATCGGGTACGCGAATGCTATACTGATCGCTTACCGGGCCAATATGTACTATTGGACCTCCAGCGTCGATTATCATCAGGCGGCGCTGGGGACTATCTCAGCGGCCAACGATCTCGATTCCACCGGTGCCTGGGCAACCCAGGTCGCTCTGGCCTGGAACGCGGTAGGTGTAACCACTCCAGGTCCCTCGGTGACGTTCAGCTATCCCGGTGGTGTGCCGACTATGATGGCCCCGGCTGAATCGACGATGTTTGAGGTTGTGGTCAGCGGTGCCCTGGGTGGTACGCCGTTGTCGGGCAGCGGCGAACTTCATTACTCGCTGGGCGGCGGGTCCTGGGTGGCGGAGTCTATGACCGAGACATCTTCCAATCACTATCAGGCAGTTCTGCCCGCAGCCGGTTGTCTGAGCAGATACGATTTCTATGTCAGCGCTTCCGAGGTTGGCACCGGCGTCTTCTATGACCCGGACACCACCAGTCCATTCTCGGCGGTGGTGGCCACCGGTGTGACATCCGTTTTTGCCGACGATTGTGAGACCGATCTGGGGTGGTCTGTCTCCGGAGATGCTTCCGACGGTCAGTGGGATCGCGGAGTACCGGTTGGCGGCGGGGATCGCGGTGACCCACCCAGTGACTTTGATGGCTCCGGTCAGTGCTATCTGACCGACAATGTTGACGACAACTCCGATGTTGACGGCGGCACCACTATCCTGACTTCGCCCACATTCGATCTGTCGTCCGGAGATGCCCAGATCAGCTATGCCCGTTGGTATTCCAACAACTTTGGCGCCGATCCTTACAACGACGTCTTTGAAGTTTATATATCCAACAACAACGGTGGCTCGTGGATACTGCTGGAGACGGTCGGTCCCACGACAGAGTCCTCCGGCGGCTGGTTCGAGCATACTTTCTGGGTCGGTGATTTTGTTACTCCCACCAGCCAGATGAAACTGCGCTTTGACGCTTCCGACCTGAACGACGGCTCGGTTGTCGAGGCGGCGGTTGATGCAGTCCAGGTGACCACCCATACCTGCGAATCATCCGTGCCCCAGATCACTACTGTTTCTCTGCCCGACTGGACGGTTGATATCGCCTATTCTCAGCAACTGGAGGCCTCTGGCGGCACCGGAGCATTGACATTCAGTGACAAGTACGCCGACCTGGTCGGAACCGGTCTCAGTCTCTCAATCTCGGGCTTGCTGTCGGGGACACCGGTCTCTTCCGGTCTGATAGCGTTCACGGCCGAGGTGGTAGACGAAGCTCTGCAGACTGATGAAAAGGAACTCAGTTTTACCATCAACCCGGCGCTGGACATCACTACTGAGTCCGTTCCCGACTGGACGGTCGGTCAGACATATAATCAACAATTACAGGCCACCGGCGGTACCGGTATCAAGACCTGGTCGGACAAGAACGCCGATCTGGTCGGCACCGGTCTGATGCTTTCGTCGACCGGCCTGTTGTCAGGCACTCCCAACTCCGCTGGCGCAATAAACTTTACGGCGCACATCAGCGATGAAACCGGAACTGGTGAGGACCAGCCGCTGACGTTTACGATTAATGACGTCATCACGATTATTACCGATTCGTTGCCGACTGCTACCGAAGGTGAGCCGTATTCCGAACAACTTCAGTCGGTTGCGGGTACCGGCGCCAAAACCTGGAGTGACAAGAACAGCGACCTGGCCGGGACCGGGCTGAGCCTGGCTGCCGACGGCCTGCTCTCGGGAACACCGGTTGACACCGGGACGATCAGTTTCACGGCGTTGGTTCAGGACATTACCGGCAGCACCGATGAAAAGGAGTTTGATCTGATTATCGAACCGACCTGGGTTTGCGGCGATGTTGATGGCAGCGGTGCTGTTGATGTCGGCGACTTGACCTGGCTGGTGGCTTATCTGTTCCAGGGTGGTCCGCCACCGCCGGTGATAGCAGCGGCCGACGTTGACAGTTCCGGGAGTCTGGACGTGGGGGATGTGACCGTGATGGTCGGATACTTATTCAAGGGAGGGGCGGCACCGGTTTGCATATAAAACCAATTATTGGATGATAATTGACATTGGTCAATTCGGGATGTGGCGAGGAGAGAAAGATGACACCAAAAGTACTGTTGTTACTGTTGGTCACGGTGATAAACTCTACAACTGTGGCAGGTGATCTGTACAAGGTCGACATCGGCAGCCACTCGGATGCGAAAATGTTGTCGAGTGCTGGTGTTGATGTTTTACTTAAAGTCGATGGTGGCTATCTGGTCATCGTTGACAATGCTGGATCATCAAGGTTAAGCGCCTCAGGATTGACATCGCAACCGATAGCATCAGGTGTAACCCGGCCGGAAGTGGCCATGTGCATTCATCACGAGAGGTCATACGGGGACCAGTACCCGTTACTCTACGAAAATGGCATGTTGCAATTATACCGGATTGACCCGACGGAGATAGAGACCAAAGGCTGGCCGGTCGGCCTGATACCGGTCATGGTCACCAATCTGCCGGTCACTTACCGCGAACCACGACAGATTGATCTCAGGACAACGAAATCCATGGTTGATCTGGATTCGCTGGTCGGTTTACTGAGTGAGGATTCCTGTCAGTCCTATGTTGAACGACTGGAAGCTTTCAACGGCCGACTGGTAGGAACCGACTCCAATCAGGCTTCGCGTGACTGGCTCATCGGTAAACTTAACGATTTCGGATACGATTCGGTGTATACCGATACATTTAATGTCATCAACTTCTGGGAGCCGACACCGGTGCATTCTCTCGGCAACAATGTGATCGCAACCAAAGTGGGCTCCATGTATCCCTTGCACCAGATTGTGGTCGGTGGGCACCGTGACGCCTTCCCCTACAACTCGCCGGGAGCCGACGATAACGGCTCCGGGACCGGCGCTGTTCTGGAAATAGCTCGGATACTAAAGGACATCGAAACACGATTGACATTCGTGTTCGTCCTGTTTGACGCCGAGGAACCCGGTTTGTGGGGAGCCTGGAACTATGCTCACCAGGCTCGCCAGCGCGGCGACAGTGTCGTTTTGGTGCTGAATCTCGACTGCATCTCGTACTACGAGAACACTAACCTGGCCTGGATTTACCAGGATGCCGGTGATCCTTTTGGTCAGCTATGGAATGACCTGGCCGATTCGTTGAGCCTGGGTATTACTGCCGGGCTTAGTAACTCGGGGGCTGTATGGGACGGTAAGGCTTTTGATCAGTATGGGTTCCCTACGGTCAGTCTGGGGGAGGATATCTATCCCTGGGGTATACATACGGCACATGACAGCTCCGTTTACTGTGATTTCAACTACATGGCTCGTATATCCAGAGCGAGCCTTGCTATGGTGTATGTCACCGACGCCGAATATACTCCTGATCCGTTGTTGCTGATCGATTACGTGTACGGCGCACCACAACTGCTGTTGCCGGGATCGCCAGAAACAGTCGAAGTTGAAATAGATGTGTACGCCGGGGCGGTGTTACTGGACGACAGTTGCCGCTTGCACTACGCTATCGATGGCAGTGCCTATACGTCAATTCCGATGAGCAATGTTTCCGGCAATCTGTTCAGCGCTGATATTCCGGCATTTACCTGTGAGAGTCGGTTGGAGTACTATGTGAGCGCCAAAGAGATCGGCGGCTCGGTATTCTACGAACCGGATTCAGCTGCACCCATTTTTGCAGCAGCCGGTACTGAAATGGCGGTGATTTTCGAAGACAATTTTGAAACCTACCAAGGCTGGGCTGTTATGGGTGATGCTACCCGCGGTATGTGGGGGCGTCGGGATGCCGGCGGCTACGGCTACTCGGGACAGGCAGCAGTTGATTTTGATGGCTCGGGCATGTGTTATTCCACCGGACCGGAGGAAGATGCCTGGGCCGCTAACGATGTCGATGAAGGCACCACGATTCTGAGATCACCGCCGTGGGATCTGTCATCCGGTCAGGCACTAATCGAATATGCCCGCTGGTACTGTAACAGTACCGGTGGCAATCCCTTTAACGATATTTTTAGGGTGTATGTCTCTAATAATAACGGAATGAGTTGGTTGCTGATGGAGACCGTCGGTCCTGTCTATCAGGCTTCCGGAGGTTGGTTTTTGCATCGATTCTGGCTGAATGACGTTATAACCCCATCAACTCAGGTCAGACTTTGCTTTGGTGCTTCCGATCTGGGTGGAGAATCAACTGTCGAAGCAGCTATCGATGCCGTGAAAATCACTCTCTTTTCATGCGGTCCCGACCTGGAGATCACGACCGAGACGTTGCCGGACTGGACGGCCGGTCTGGCGTACACTCAGCAACTGGAGCATGTCGGTGGCTACGGTCTGATTACCTGGACCGACAAATACAATGACCTTGTCGGAACCGGGTTGACACTGTCGGCAACAGGCCTGGTGGCCGGTACGGCGATAACCGGTACAGTCAGTTTCACGGCAGTAGCGACCGATGAAATCGCCCACAGTGACGAAACCCAACTCACTTTCCAGATCAATCCGCAACTACAAATAACAACTACCAGCCTTCCCGATGCCGACCAGGGTGTGGCCTACTCCGAGCAGTTGATGGCTGACGGCGGCACCGGCTCACGCAGTTGGTCCGACCGCGATGGTGACCTGGCCGGGACCGGATTGGCTCTCGCCACCGATGGCCTGTTGTCGGGTATAGCCACCGATACCGGCACTATCAGTTTTGTGGCGCAGGTGGTAGATTCGGTTGGTGCCAGTGCCGAGCAATTATTTGATCTGCATGTTGGTGAAGCTTACGTCTGCGGTGATGTTGACAACAACGGCAGTGTAGACGTGGGAGATTTGACATTTCTGGTGGCCTATCTGTTCCAGGGTGGTCCACCGCCGCCAGTACCGGCTGCGGCTGACGTGGACGGCAGTGGTGCCATTGATGTCGGCGACCTGACGAGCCTGGTAGCTTACCTGTTCGGCTCCATACCGGAACTCAATTGCCTATGATAATGTTAAAAATTAGAAGAAAGTGTAAAACCACATGATTGCTGAAAGGAACTGACGATGCTGAAGAAACTGGTACTACTTCTGGTCGTGAGCACTCTGTTTGGCGGCACCGCTGCTGCGGCTGATCTGTATGAGGTCGTGGTGGAAAACGCGGCTGACGCTGATCGCCTGATCGGTGCCGGCACTGACCCGGTGCTGCGGGTGCAAAACGGCTACCTGGTTCTGGTCGATGCCGATGCCATGGATCGACTTCGAGAATCCGGTCTGGAATATCACCTGCTGGCGACCGAACTTCAGCGTTCGCAATTGGCGATTGACGGCCGTCTGGATCGAGCCAATGTCGACCGCCTGCCTATGATATATGAATCCGGTAACATGCGTCTATTTGAAATCGATGCTGCCGAGTTGGAACGTATGGAAAACCCTCCACAGGTGTTTCCTATCGGATCGCGTCAACCTCGGATTGTCTATCGTGAGGCTCAACCGTTGGATAAGTCGCTCCTGTCGCAGATGGATGCTGACTTGGATTCGCTGATCGGGCTGATAAGCCAGGACTCACTGCTGTCATATACCGAGCGGCTGCAGGCCTTCTGGCGGCGACCGGCCGGGTCCGACTCCAACTACGTCAGCCGTGACTGGGCGGCGGCCAAGTTTGTCGATTTCGGCTACGACTCGGTTGTCATCGACAGTTTTCAGGCATCGATCTCCGGGACGCCGACAGAGTGCCAGAATGTCATCGCATACAAAGTCGGGACCCAGTTTCCCAACCATCACGTGATTGTGGGCGCCCATCGTGACGCCGTACCAGCCTCGCCCGGAGCCGATGACAACGGTTCCGGTTCGGCCGGTGTGCTGGAAATCGCCCGCGTGTTGGCCGACGTTGAGACTGACATGACATTCATTTTTGTCCTTTTTGACGCCGAAGAGAACGGTCTGTACGGCGCCTATCACTACGTCGACGAGGCCAGCGCCCGCGGCGACAGCATAGTTTATATGCTCAATATGGACATGATTGGACACTACGAGAACAGCGATTCCGCGAACCTGTTTCACGGCAGCGAACTCAGCTACTCCGAGCTGTGGCGGGATCTGGCTGATTCGCTGGTGAATATCAAGGGTGTATTGGCCGGCAGCTCGGGCGGGTCTGATCACTATCCGTTTTCTCAGGATGGATACACGGTCACCTTCGCCGCTGAGCGGATATTTTCGTCGGTCTATCACACCTATCGGGACAGCACCAGCTACATGGACTTTGCCTACATGACCAAGCTTGTGAAAGCCTCGCTGGCTACGGCCTACACTGTCAGTGCTACAGCCGGTCCACGACCGTCACTGGCCTTTGCGTATCCGGGTGGCGTACCCAATATGATTAACCCGGGTATTCCCACCACTTTTGATGTGGTCGTCTCCGGTGCCTGGGATGGCAGCCCGGTGGGTGGCAGCGGCCAGTTGCATTATGCCATTAACGGCGGAAGCTACACGACTGTTTCCATGACTGAGGTTTCAAGCAATAACTACCAGGCCACTCTGCCGGCCGAGACTTGCGGTACTCGCTTCACTTTCTTCGTCAGCGCCGATGAAGCCACGGAAGGCACCGTTTACGACCCGGCTGATACGTCACGACCATACGCCGCGCTGGTGGCCACCGGCTACATGACTGTCTTTGAGGATGATTTCGAGACCGACAAGGGCTGGACTGTATCCGGGAATGCCACCGACGGACAGTGGGATCGGGGTGTTCCGATCGGCGGTGGTGATCGTGGTGATCCGCCGACCGACTATGATGGTTCCGGGCAGTGTTACCTGACCGACAACGTCTACGGCAACTCCGATGTCGACGGCGGCACGACCAACCTCCAGTCGCCTGTCTTCGACCTGTCGACGGGCGATGGTCAGATTCATTACGCGCGCTGGTACTCCAATCATTTTGGCGCGGCACCATTTGCCGATGTCATGCGGGTATACATTTCCAACAATAACGGCGGTTCCTGGACGGTGGTCGATTCGGCCGGACCAACCGAACAAGCCTCCGGCGGCTGGTACGAACATACTTTTTTCGCCGGGGATTTCGTCACTCCGACGTCGCAGATGCGGTTACTTTTTGAGGTTTCCGATCTGGGCAGCGGGTCGGTGGTCGAGGCGGGGGTCGATGATATCTGGGTGCGCGTTTACGACTGTGATGCCTACGTATTCTATGTGGATACCGACACCATGCCGGCCTGGACGGTGAATCAGTCGTATTCTCAGCAGTTACAGTCAGTCGGTGGCACCGGAACCAAGATTTGGACCGACAAGAATAATGACCTGGTCGGAACCGGTCTGACGCTGTCGTCATCCAGTCTGGTGTCCGGCACTCCGAGTGCCCCGGGACTCATTTCGTTCATTGCCCTGGTGACCGACGAGTTGGACAGCACCGCCGAAAAGAGCTTTGATTTCACCATCAACCCGGCGGTTGAGATCACCACGGTTTCGCTGCCGAACGGTACCGAAGGCGAAGCCTATTCTCAGCAACTTCTGGCCAGTGGTGGCACCGGCAGCCTGTCCTTCAGTGACAAGAATGGCGATCTTACCGGCACCGGTCTGACGCTGGGCACCGACGGGTTGCTTTCGGGAACACCCAGCACAGCTGGCACCATTAGTCTCATCGCTCAGGTAGTCGACATTGCCGGCAGCAGTGATGAGCAATTGTTGAGTCTGGTCGTTGAGGCGGCCTGGATATGCGGTGATATCGATGGCAGTGGTGTTATCCCGGATGTAGGTGATCTGACATATATTGTATCCTATTTGTTTCAGGGTGGTCCACCGCCACCGGTGATGGATGCGGCCGACGTGGATGCCAGTGGTAGTCTGGATGTCGGCGATTTGACGGCGATGGTTATTTACCTTTTCCAGGGAGGTGCCATAAACTGCCCGTAGGTTGGGTTTATTAGCCCACTCCGAGTCGGTAAACTCGTTTGAAACAAAATCGGCCGCCCCTGCCAGGCAGGGGCGGCCGAATCTATTAAGGGGAATCTGTCGGTTCCCGTTTTTTCGACGCTACGGAGGACAGGCGGCCGGTGTCGGGCCTCCCCGGAACAAGTAGGCTACCAGGTAAGTCAGGTCGCCGACATCGATGAACCCGGAGCCATCCACATCACCTTCCTCATAGCAGGGTGGCGCCGCGCCGCTCTGGAAGAGGTACGCGACCAGGTATGTCAGGTCCCCGACATCCACCGTCATGCTGTAGTCGGCATCGCCGCGGAACCCGTCGTGATTGCAGCAGGCGACAATCTTGTAGCAGTGCGGTCCGGTCCAGGCGGGTGTAAAGTTCCCTCCGGAGTTCCCCCAGACCCACTGGCCGCCAGGCGAGAAGTACGATGAGTCGACGCACAGATGCTTGCCGGTATCGACAATCGACACACTGGTCTCGATCCACCAGACGAGCGAATCAAACGGCGACGGGATACCGGGTCCGAAAATGGACACTCCAGCGACACCGGCAGTGTCGGCACCGGAGCCGTTGGCACTATTGTAATAGAAGCCAAACTGCAGATCGAATCGGGTCGGCCATCCGCGGCTGACCGTATCGATAACGATCGGTTTCCAGGTGGCGCCGTCGGGCGAGTAGACCTCAAAGCCGTTGGAGAAGCCTATCACCGCATTGCCGGTCATATACCTCCAGCGCATCATGAACTTCAGCAGCGGTCCGGCCGGCAAGTCTCCGGAAGGTTTTATGTTATAGACCGTGTCGAGCATGATCAGGCTGTCAGTCGGTGGTGGCTGCGGACCGGGGATTATCGTTGTGACAATATCGGTCTCAAAGGCCTCAACGTGGTAGCTTCTCACGGTACCGGAATCGGCTCCGTCGATCTTCATCAGGTCGATCCAGTCACAGGAATCGAGGTAGCCGTTGCCGTTGTCGGCCCAGCCGACACAGATCGAACGCTGACAGAAGTTCGGGACGATCTCGTGCCAGTAACTGTTGATCGGGTCGGTCATGTCTTCTACCATCGTATTGCCGCACATGTGGTCGAAGTAGGAGGTGTCGGAACCGTCCCAGAGCTTGATGGTCGGCATCACGTCCTCGACGTGTTTCCAGATAACGGTGTCAGGAACGAGCACGTTGACGAACTTGATGGTGTCGCAGTAGCTGAGGATACCGTCGCCGTTGTCCCGCCATTCGTCCAGAATAAACGTCCGGCAGAAGTTGGGCCAGAGTTCATGCCACCGGGTCCCGGTCGGATCCCCATCAGCCGGTCGGTAGCCGTCAAGATTATGGTCGTACTCGTCGGCATCCGGTATCGGCAGCGGTGTGGTGACGATATCGGTCTCGAAAGCCTCCACATGGGCGGCCCAATAGCCTGACCCGTCGGGTAGTTCAAAATCGATATAGTCACAGAAGTCAAGATAGCCGTTGCCGTTGTCGGTCCAGGCGGTGAGCCGCCAGACCGTGCAATAGCCGGGGTACACCTCGTGCCACCAGGTGCCGACGGGGTCTGTCAGCAGGGTGCATAGCGGGTTGGGATCGAGTTGATCGAGGAACATGATGTTGGTCGTAACAATAGTGTCGGTAACCTCTATCGTTGGTGTCACCAGTTCGACGTGCTCCCAGATCTTGCGACCGGTAAGGGCGTCCACGAAGTCGATGGTGTCGCAGTAGCTCAGGATGCCGTCACCGTTGTCGTGCCAACTGCTGCAGACCCAGTTGACGCAGTAATTGGGCCACAATTCGTGCCAGTTGGTGCCGACCGGGCTGCCCATTGAGGGCCGGTAGCTGAGTGTGTCAAAGCAGTGTTTGACCTTGCCCAACGTTGGCACCGGCGGTTCCTCGGTGTAGTCGATAATGGTGGTGACAATGTCGGTCTCCCAGGCCTCCACATGGTACCACACGACAGTGCCCGAATCCGCCCCGTCGATAATCTCCAACTGAATGTAGTCACAGGAGTCAAGAATCCCACTACCGTTGTCGGTCCAGCCGATGCACATCCAGCGCACGCAGAAGTTCGGGTATACCTCGTGCCAGAAGGTATGGAGTGGGTCTGTAATATCCTCAACCAGCGGGTTGCCGCACATGAAATCAAGGTACAGAGTGTCGAGTTCATTGGTGACCTTGATTGTCGGTGTGACCTCCTCGATATGCTTCCAGATAACCGAATCAGGATTGCCGGGATACTCGAACTTGATAGTATCACAATAACTGAGAATACCATCGCCGTTGTCACGCCACTCGGTCAGGTCCCACAACTCGCAGTAGTTGGGCCACAGTTCGTGCCACTGGGTGCCGGTCGGATCACCCATCGTTGGGTGGTAGCCGTCAAGATTGTGGTCGTATTCATCGGCATCCGGTATCGGCAGCGGCGTGGTGATGATATCGGTCTCGAACGCCTCGACATGAACGTAGGCAGTTACACCACCGGAGTTCTCGATGTCTATATAGTCACAAGAATCGAGATAGCCGTTACCGTTGTCGGCCCAGTTGGTGATCTTCCAGACTGTGCAGTAGGTCGGGTAGACCTCATGCCAGTTGGTGCCGACGGGACTGGTGAGCGACGTACACATAGGATTGGGATCGATGAGATCCAAGTAGTATGTGATTGCTGGATCAGCCACATCGGTGACGGTTATGGTCGGCGTTACCACCTCGACATGTTCCCAAATCTTCCGGCCGGTAGGAATGTGCACGAAGTCGATAGTATCGCAGTAACTGAGGACACCATCGCCATTGTCCACCCAACTGCTGCAAATCCATTGTTCACAGTAGTTCGGCCACAATTCGTGCCACTCAGTCCCGATAGGGCTGCCGTCGCCGGGATTGTAGCCGTCAAGGTTGTGTTTCACCTTACCCAGTTTCGGTTCTACCGCCGGGCAGATAACCAGGGCGAACTCGAGCAACGCATGCACCGGGTTGCCGTTCGGCGGGGTCGGGTCGATCGTCGTATCAAAGCGGTTCTGGCCGTCGAAGTTGGCTATCCAGGCGGCATTGTTGGCATAGTTGCGCAACTCCAGGAAGAACGGCTGACCCGTCGCCTGGCAGACCGAAGAATCAACGTAGTACTTGTCGTGATGCATCGTTCCGTGGGGGCCAGAGACAAACTGGGCATCGTTATGAACGCCCACGTTATGAGGTGGTGGTCCCGGGGGATCACCTTCGTTAAGATCGCAGTATGGATCGGAGAAGCACAGGGCGGAGTCGGCCGGATCGGTGCAGACGCCCGCTATGGTCAGGAAGTGCCCGCCGCGCCGCTCACAGTAGCCGGGTGTTTGTTCCTGCCAGAAGCCGATCAGCAGGATGACGTCCTGACAATCAAGCACCTGTTTGCGGAGGTACTCGAAGCCAAAGGCCATGTCGATCGGCACTACCTGGATATTGTACTTGCTGCCCAGGCCGACGTTGTTGAGCCAGTTCTGAGCGCCCGTGGCCAGGTCGAAGACATTGGTGCCGCAACTGGTGCCGGCATTGGTATTACAGTACAGGGCCAGTGAATCGACAAACGGCTGCACGTTGGTGCTGTCGTGGTCATCGACTCCCACCGCCATATAATTTTGGACCAGTGGGTAATTGTCAGCCACGGTCGGTGGTGGCGTACCGCTGGTTTCATACTTGGAATCAAACCACCAGAAGCAGTTGGCCAGCGCTACCGGGCCGCAGTGTGACCAGGCGGTGGTCGAGGGACAGAACCAGTTGTACTGCTTCTGATCGAAATCCGGCATCCCGGCCGGAGCGTAGTCGACATAGGCCGGTTTATAATACTCACAGGTATCCGGGTCCGTGCCGCCGCCAGTGACCGGCAGAGTGGCGCAGAACTCCGAGGTGTTGAAGAATGAGTCGGTGGCGGTAGCTGTAACGGAATCTCCCGGTACCAGCGTTGCATCCGTGAGGCTCCAGCTTCCTGCCGCATCAGGTATTGCAGAACCAAGATACCTCTCGCCTTCTCCATAGCCACTCGGGTCAAGCCTGGCCTGGAACACTTCCACGAAGCCCGTATTCGGCAGAGGAGTACTCAGCGTACCACTGATAGTCGTGTTACCGCCGGAGTAGGCAGCACTCGTTATGACCGGGAAGTTCATCTCCTGGTTGGCCAGGCTGTCCGGGTCGGCCACGCCGTCATTGAGGGTTACATAGTCATTCTGCAGATCGATTCCCAGACTATCGTTGTCGTAGATAGAGTTCATAGTGATCTGATTATGATCAGCATTAAAACTATTGACGCCATCTTCCCAAACTGCAACTCCATCCCATCCGTTTTCAGCTATAGTATTTTGAATAATTGTATTGTGTTCAGCACAGCCCCACTGGCTTGGGCCGTATTCGCCGATGGTAATACCCGCCATCGTGTTCGGTAGTGGATTACCGTTAACATCGAGACCGACGATATTGGAATCGATTAGATTGGCGTAGGTTAGGATTGGAGGCACCGGAGGTTCGTGGCCTACATTGGGGTAACCTTGAAGGCCTATACCATCGTAATCGTTTCCGGAGGAAAGATTCCAGCGCACATAGTTATGGTGAGTCCCCTCGCACAGGCAGATCCCCTCGTGGACATTACCCCGATCGGCTGTTCCATTGATGTCCGTACCAGTGTAATTGCGCAAAACGTGGTTTGAGTGTACATCACCAGGCAGTATAGGCCCGACAACAGTGATTCCCTCAGTGTAGTTGCACGATGACAGGTTTTCCTGGATTGTGTTCATTAGGGCATAGGCGGGTGTCATTTCATCTTTAGGTGAGTTGCAGATGCAGATACCCGACCAGAGGGCCGCTTGGCCGACACCATTGCCTTTGCACACCGTTCCGGATGAATCCATGCCGACGATGTTCCACTGGACCAGGCAGTACCGGGCATACTCATTAATGGGGCCGCCCTGGATGCAGATGCCGCTCTCCCACCAGTTGTTTACAATCAACCCCTGAATGGTGTCGTTGTCCGACTGCGCCACCAGCCCGCGCATGGTGCCGAAGGCCCAACCACCGCCAGCAGTGATATTGACGCCGTCGAGTTCGATTTTCAGAATCAGGCTCGATGGGGGCGAGGCTCCCACGGCTGCACCGGGCTGAGTAGTGCCATCAATGGTTACCCCGGACGGGTCCAGCAGCCAGGGTAACGGGGATAATGGCGCAATGGTGTGAACTCCGCCCGGTGGGGCGATATTGAAGTTGATAATATCATGCCCCAGATTGGCATTGGCCTGATTTATGGCATCCCTCAGGCTACCCGGGCCGATGTCGGCCGTTGTGTTAACTATAATTGTAGCAGCAGGTGAGACCTGGTCAGTGGTGGTCGGCGGATGCCAATCGCCGATATCAGGCGCCTCTGCCGCTGAATGCACTCGCAGAGCGCGCAACTCCTCCACTGTGGGCTGTCTGTCTGTCCCAGCCAGCAGCGCTATGGCTACCAGCAGAGTCAGCCCAAAGACAATAATCGTTGTTTTTCTAACCATTTCTCCTCCCACGATAGTAGATAGTGAAAAATTTGCACTTGAATGATTTCCTCCCAACCACGAGCCACTGAAAGGCTCCAATCCTGCAGACCGAAATCCGAGTTTAGTTAGTATATCGACTTGGGAGCGGCAGAACTGACCGCTCAAACAAAGACTATAATGTACCTACCAGTCCCATATTAAGATAGGACTATCAACTCTTGTTGTCAAGTGTTTTTAGCGACAGACCGGGTCCTCTCGGGATTTACCGAAAGATGGCGGGCCACCCAGAGCGAGCGGTGAGCCACCGGTCGGGTATGGTCAGAGTGGGGCAAGATGTGGACATCTGCCGCCCACAAACCACTTCACATTTTCTGTTGCTGGTGTCAACGGCTGTTTTTATCTTCTATTTGAACGGCAAGTTGAACGTGTTGATCGAAGGAGGGAGTTATGCGTTTGAAAGTTGTGGTAATGATGGTTGTGCCGGTGCTGGCTGTCGGCTGTCAGAAAGAGAAAGGAAGCGAAGCAGCCGATACTTCCCCGCCACCGGAGAAAATGAGCGTAACGATTACCGTTACCAGCCCTGCCTTTGAAGAGGGTGGCATGATTCCGCCGGAGTACACCTGTGACGGTGCCGATATTTCCCCACCGCTGACTTTCGGTAATATTCCCGAGGACGCGCAGAGCCTGGCTCTTATCGTCGACGATCCCGATGCGCCGACGGGTACCTGGGTGCACTGGGTGCTTTACAACGTTCCTGCGATCACGCCGGGGTTGCCGCCGGACGTGCCGCCTGATGAGACGCTCGCTTTTGGCGCCCGCCAGGGCATGACCAATTTCGGCAGCACCGGCTATGGTGGACCCTGCCCGCCCGACGGCACGCACCGCTACTTCTTCAAGGTGTATGCCCTCGATTCCGAACTGGGCTTTCCTGATCCACCCACCAAGGCTAACCTGGAAGAGGCGATGGCCGGGCATATCCTGGCCGAGGGACAACTGATGGGGAAGTACACGCGGCAGTAAAAGTTGCATCGTGCTTTCGTTGGGCCAGGTATGGTCAGAGTGGGGCAGACGTGGACATCTGCCGCCCACAATATAAGAGTGTACCCCGAGACTTACCGAAAGATGGCAGGTCTCTCAAGGAGACCTTCCCTACAAGACTGAAAGATGGCAGGTTTCAAGGAGACCTGCCCTGCAAGATTAATCCGGTTTGCGCGCCCGGAGTGAAAACATCAGCGGATAAGGCGGCGGACCGTCGGGCGGATACCAGAAGCCGCCCTTTTCATACCAGTCCTCGTGAACCGGGTAATAGCCACCGTTGTACTCGTTGAGTCGTTCGATAATCAGTCCGGCTTTGATAACGGCATTGATTAAGTCGGCCAGGGTGTGCTGCCATTCGACCAGTTCGTTCTTGATTTGGTAGGAGCGGTCGCAGTAATCACGTTCCCCGCTGTAACGCTCCGGGGCAGTATCGAAATACGATCCGTTCTCTACCTCGTATATCTGAGTGATCGGGTGATCATCGACGATATAGAAGATTCCGCCCGGCTTGAGGTAGTGCGCAATTACCTGCGCCCAACGGTTGAGATCGGCTATCCAGCAGTGAGTGCCGTACGACTGATAGATGATATCGAACCTGTCATCGATCTTGCCCACCAGGTCCAGCACGTCGGAACGAATAAAGCGCGCCGTCAGGTGAGCCTTTTCCTTCAATTCGTTGGCTCTCTCGATTGATCGGTCGGAGATATCGACGCCGGTGACGATGGCGCCCCGCCGCGCCCATGACAGAGTGTCCAGGCCGAACTGGCACATCAGATGCAGGAGGCTCTTGCCGTTGACGTCACCGATCTCGTCCAATTCGGTCGCCTTGAGAGTGGAGCGTCCCTGCAGGAATTCTTTCACATGGTAGTCGGGGTGGCGGAAATGTACCTCGGTCATCTCGTTCCAGGCCAGTCGATTTTTTTCATGGTCAGGATGCGGCATTATTTTCTCACTTTCAACATGGTCACCACGCCGACGATAAAAAATAGTCCGTTGACACCCCAGACAGCCAGTTCGCGGGGGAGGCGTTCGTTATAGCCGGCCGATTGCAGCAGCCTGAAGAGCACAAAATAGACCAGCGAGATCAAGGCTCCGGTGGCAATGGAGACAGCGATCCCGCCGCGACGGGGATTGGAGGCAAGGGGGATACTTATCAGGACCACAATGATTGACGCCAGCGGGTAGGCCAGCTTTATCTCAAGATCGATAGATTCGCGCAAGTATGGTCCCCCGGTACGCTTCATCAGTTCGATGTATGCTTTCAACTCGTCGTAGCTCATATCCTCCGGTTTGCCGATTCGCTTGGAGAAATCGGCCGGTTTATCCATGATGTCGGGCAGGGGCAGGACGGTGAACTCACTGAATGACTCACCGGTGGAATCAAAGGTTCGGACGACACCGTTGCGGGCCACCCAGCGGAAATCCTGGTAATGAATGGTAGCCGCCGTGATGATCTGGCTGAGGCGATTATGATCGGTCTTGTAGACCTTCAGGTCCCGACCCTCGGCCCGGTCGACATGGAAGCCGGCGATAGTGTAGAAGTAACCGGGACGAATCTGCCGGAATATATTCTTGACATTATGCAGGCGTTGCAGGGACCGTTTTTCGATAGTGAACTCCTTGATCTCCAGACGTCTCTTGTTGGCCGGTGGATAGAGGTACTCGTTATAGTAGAGGTGACCCAGCGACAGCAGGACGGCGACCACGAAAAGCGGCCGGGCTATTCGGTATAACGACAGACCTGATGTCTTCATGGCCAGCAACTCGTTCCGTCGTGCCAGAATGGAGATGGAGAAAAGAGTGGCCAGAAGAACGAACATCGGCAGAAACGATTTGATCACCCAGCCACCGAAGTACAGGTAGTATTCGAGGATGCTCAGCAGCGGCACTTCGTGATCTATGAAGTCGCGCAGTTCCTCTATGGCATTGATGGCAATAATCGTCAGCCCCACGGCTACCGTGACAACCACCAGTGCCTGGAAAAAAGATTTCAGCAGGTAGAGGTCAATCTTTTTTATCATGATGTCTCGAGTATTTCTTTCTGAACAGCGCCAGCGGTGGCTTTTCCGTTACCACAATGTAGAGCAGATAGAGACCGATGCCACCGACCAGGATGTTGGCGCTCCACATGGCCCAGAAGGGCGACACCAGACCGCGATCGGCCAGATCCTCACCACCGATCAGGAAAGCCCAGTAGACGATGAACAAGAGGATTGAAATCGCAATGGCGGTACCCATACCGCCCCGTCGCGACACTACTCCCAGTGGCGCGCCGATCAGGATAAAGGCCAGTGATGCGGCCGGGATGGAGTACTTCTTGTGAATTTCAATGGCATACTTGTTGGCTACTCGGCACTGAGCCTTAATCTGCTGCTGGCTTCTTATCAACTGGTGCACCAGTGCCTCGGCTCCCCGCAGTACACTCTCCAGGGCAGCCGAGTCGGTCAGGTTGCTGTCGGAGTCAACAACCGGGTTGCCGTCAAACAGGAGATCGATCCGTTCGCCCAGGGACCGGTTGATTCGTTCCCGGAAGGGCTTGATCGCGGATCGAGCGCGATCGACGTTGAGTTGCATCTGATTGAGTGACATTTCTCGATCGGTACGGTAATCGGAATCGCTGCGGTCCAGTTCCGAGGCCGTGCCGGTTATGTTTATTACCTGCTTCTGGAAATCCAACCGTCGGTAATTCTCGGGATTTTCGGTATCCAGCGAATGCAGTTCACCGTCGTAAAGCGTGAACTGCAAATTGCGACCGCGATCGGTCACTTTCAGGTAGCCGTAGTCGGCGACGATAATCTGTGGTTTGGTGGGGTCTTTGATATCTGTAATACGCACCTGTTCGACTCGCGAGGTAGCGTGGTCAATCTTCTCAATCAGAATCAAGTACCCCGGAATATCAGAGATAAAAATGCCCGAGCGAAACACCAGCGTCGGCCGCATGCGCGAGATGTCGGAGCGGAGAGTCCGGGCGCGTTTATTCAGGTCCGGCAGGATGCGGTCGTTAAAAGCGATCATCAGGACCATGATCACTCCGCCAGCGACTAAAAGCGGCAACATGATCCTCAACAGATTTACTCCCGATGCCTTTATTGCCGTTACCTCGAAATCGGATGTGAGCCGGCCAAAGGCCATCAGCGTAGCCACCAGGACCGACATAGGGACTGATAGAGCCACCATCCAGGCCAGGTTGAGTCCGAGCAGTTCAAACACCACCGAGACAGGCAAGTCCTTGTCTAAAATGCTGTTGACAATCTTGGGGATAAAGTCAATAATGAGCAGGAACGTAATAATGGAAAAGGCAAACAGGAAGGGAGCCAGGTGCTCTTTTAGAATGTAGCGACTCAGTATCTTCATGGCGTTACGAGAATATATCGATTATACGTGCCGCTTCCAAGATCGTATTCAGTTGCCTGGTTTCTATAAGGATTGCCGGTTCGGAAAGGTCCGGTGCGATGACTGCCGGTAACGATAAGAAAATCCGGGATTTCGTCATTGACGACAGCATAACTTCCTTTTTTGCGGTAAGGAAAAGAGAGATTCGCGAGTACACCCGGGGGAAGTATGTGTCGCTGGAGCTGGGAGACTGCACCGGCCGCATCGCCGCCGTCATGTGGGAGCCGGATCAGTTCTGCCTGAGTGACCTCAGTGAGGGCATGGTGGTCAAGGTGCGCGGGCTGGTGGGAGAGTACCGGGGCAGGAAGCAATTGACTGTCCACCAGGTGCGTCCGGCTCAGGACGATGAGTATGCGATCGAGGATATCGTGCCGCAGTCGGCCGAACCCCGGGAGCACCGGCGAGAGAGAATTCTGTCTCTCACGGACAAGATCGAAAACCAGGATATTAAGCGGTTGGTGGCCTCATTCTGGTCCGATGAAGAGTTCTTCGACCAGTTTCTCAATGCGGCCGCCGGGAAACTGTGGCATCATGCCTGTGTCGGCGGTCTTTCACAGCACTCGGCCGACGTTGCCGAACTGGCCTTGCGGGTGGCAAAGGGATATGACTTTCTCAACCGCGACTACCTGGTATTCGGCGGACTGCTTCACGACCTGGGCAAGGTTCGTCAGTATTCGGTTCAGACGGCCATCGATTTCACCGACGAAGGCCGCCTGGTGGGGCATATCAGTATCGCCGACAGTTGGATTTGCGAGCGGGCGGCTGCTATCGAATCATTCCCGGCCGGGCTGTTGATGCAGCTCAGGCATATCATTCTCTCCCATCACGGTACGCTGGAGTTTGCATCGCCGGTAGTGCCGCAGATGCCGGAGGCTTTTGTAATATACTACTGTGATGAAATCGACAGCAAGATGGGGGCTATCAGTCGCATCCGAGACCGGCACGATGGGTCGGGCTGGTCGGATTACGTTAAGCTGCTTCAGCGTTATCTGTATTTCGGTGACCGTGAACAATAACCATCTCGCCGACGACACCGGTGCCCCTGTCATCGAGGCGGTACATTTGACACGAACGGTGGGCAGCGAAGGAGATTCACGGACCATTGTCGACGATTTTACCTGTGCCTTTTCCCGGGGACTACTCACGACCATCATCGGCCCCTCCGGCGCGGGAAAATCGTCGCTGCTGCGACTGTTTAATCGTCTGGACGAGCCGACTTCCGGGCAGGTCCTCTTTGATGGACGTGACAGCAGCCAATACGATCCCTGTCAGTTGCGTCGCCGGGTTGGCTACCTTTTGCAGACACCATATATGTTTCCCGGCACCGTTGGTGACAATATCCTGTTTGCCGAAAATTCTCTATCAGAGAGTGACGTGCGACATCTGGCCGACCAGGCGCAGATTCCGAGGGCGATGATCGATCAGGATAGCAGTACTCTCTCGGTCGGCGAGAAGCAGCGGGTAGCGTTGGCCAGACTGCTGGCTACCGATCCGGAGGTCATTCTTCTCGATGAACCGACTGCCGCGCTTGACCCGAGTCACACCGAGTCTATCGAGCGATTGATCACGGAATTGATGTCTATGGGTGGGCGGACAGTCATTATGGTTACTCACAATCCTCGGCAGGCTCTGCGCATGGGGGGACAGACGGTTCTGATGGTACACGGGCGGTTGGCCGAAGCCGGACCGTGTGAGCAGGTTGTCGGCAGCCCGCAGACCGAATCGGGTCGACTCTTCAAGGAAAAGCGGCTGAAATGACCAGTCCCACCATAGTCGAAGTCCTGCTGGCACTGGTTCTGGTAGTGGTGTCGATCGGCATTGCCCGCTGGTGGCGTATACCGGTCGCCCGCGAAATGGCGCTGGGGTCGGTCCGTACTTTTATACAGTTGATCGCGGTCGGGTACGCCCTGGAGCTGATTTTCAGTCTTGAATCGCTGTGGCTCATGGGGGGGGTGATGATGGTTATGATAGTCGTGGGGGCGCAGGCAGCCTCCGGCCGGATCAAGAAACTCCACGGTGCCTTCCCGGTAACTCTGGTGGCGATGGTTATCGGTTCGCTGTTCACTCTGGCGACCATGCTCCTTTTGGATATCATACCCCTGCAGGCACGTTATGTGATCCCGCTGGCCGGGATGATAATCAGCAACTCGATGAACGCCTCGGCCCTGTCGGTCGATCGTCTGGTGGCCGACGTGGTCGACAACCGGTTAGCTATCGAAACCGCTCTGGCGCTGGGCAAGAGTTGGCCGACAGCGTCAGCGCGATTCCGCCGTCAGGCTGCCATCACCGGCATGATATCCACTCTTAACTTCATGAAAACGGTAGGTATCGTGGCTCTTCCCGGCGCCATGACCGGCATGATCCTGGCCGGCGCGGAACCGCTTGAGGCGGTCCTTTTGCAGGTTATTGTCGCCTACATGTTGCTCTCGGCGGTTACGATTACGTCTGTTATTGCTGTCCAACTGGCCGTTCGGCGGCTGTTTACTACTCGGCACCAGTTGCGGTGAAGAGCGCGAAAGCCGATCAGGTTAAGCGATATAGCTCCGGGCTGGTGGTAAGAAGATAGCTCTTGTCTTTTGGGCGGTGTCATATAGATTAGTTGTTGATACGGCGACGTGGCCGGATCGCGTATTCTTATCTATCGACGGAGAGGTGGCCGAGCGGTTTAAGGCGCACGCCTGGAAAGTGTGTATGGTTAATAGCCATCCAGGGTTCGAATCCCTGCCTCTCCGCCATATTTTTTTCTGACACACATTTTACTCCCCTCCGCCCAGAATCTATTTGACAACGGCCGGTTACCGCGTATTATTCCACTATACTGTAGCCATCTGAAAAGCTGGCTATGGGGGTGTAGCTCAGTGGTAGAGCACCTGCCTTTTAAGCAGGGTGTCGAAGGTTCGATCCCTTCCACCCTCACTTTTTTTTGAAATCGATTTTCTTACGGTAACATGCAGAGCAAAACCCGAAGAGGTTGTGCCAATCATAACAATTATCTCCAGGTCCGGATAGCAGAACCGCTGAAGGGTTCCGCCCTGCTCACCGAGCCATTTGGGTGCTCGGCGTATGTCCATGTGCGCCGCATAAACCGATAATGGATTCCTGCTGGCGGGTTCGAAGACGGACCCGCCCTACAATGCTTGTCACCTAACACGGCGGCGGCGCCGGGCCACCCCGGAACATGTCTGGTAGGTCGAAACCCCTGTGGTTTCGACAACTCTGTCTAACACGGCGGGAGCGCCGGGCCGCCTTGGAACAAATATGCGACCAGATAAGTCAGATCACCGACGTCAATAGCGCTGCTGCCGTCAACGTCGGCTGCCTCTATGCACAGCGGCTGCGGTCCGCCCTGGAAGAGATAAGCCACCAGTCTGGTAGGTCGAAACCCCTGTGGTTTCGACAACTCTGTCTAACACGGCGGCGGCGCCGGGCCGCCTTGGAACAAGTATGCGACCAGATACGTCAGATCGCCGACGTCTATACCGCTGCTGCCGTCAACGTCGGCTGCCTCTATGCACAGCGGCTCCGGGCCGCCCTGGAAGAGATAAGCTACCAGGTACGTTAGATCACCCACATCACATGCGCCACTGTAGTCCACATCGCCGCGCACTTCACAGCAATACTTGATCGCAAAACAGTGCGGGCCATCCCAACTCGGTTTGTACGGATCGAGTTTGCTCGACCACAACCACTGACCGTGAGGTGGAAACCAGCAGGAATCGAGGCAGATTTCTCCTCCCGAGTATTCCTGCGGGATGGGGCCGATTGTAATGGTATGCGTGACGCTGTCAAACCCTTGAGGCATACCACCCATAATAGCCGCGCCGCCAATGCCAATCGTATCCGTCGCTGAACCGGTCACACCATAGTAGTTTATTACGTCACCCAGGTCGAAGAAATTTCCGAAGGCATTGTTGCTGAGAGCTGTCGTTGTTGTCCAGGTAGCACCGGATGGGGAATAGACTCGGAAACCGTTGGTCAAATCCTCAACCCTCTGGCTGAGACCATTGTAGAAACGCAGGTGGAAGGTGATTAGCTGACCGGTGGGTACCGTATCGCCCTGCAGCAGGCCATCCACATGGTCGACTGTAATTTCTCCTCCGGGCGGCGGAGGGCACGGAGATAGGTTCTCACAATCAGGAGTGCTCCATCCTGAGAACAGATAGGCAATGAATCTGCTAAAGTCGAGCACGTTAATGCCGGTGCAACGGTCCAGGTCAGCTACTCCAAGGAAATCCGGCGCCGGTCCACCCTCAAACAGGTACTTCCAGAAGTAAGTCAGGTCGCCAACATCGATATCACCGCTGCCGTCAAGATCGCCACACCCGATAGTGTCGCAGGCATCGCCAATGCCGTCACCGTTGATATCTTCCTGACCGGGATTACGGTTCCACAGGCAGTTATCACAGCTATCGCCAAGCTGGTCATTATCCGAGTTCTCCTGAGCCGGGTTGTAAACGCTCAGGCAATTGTCACATGAATCACCGACCCCATCCAGATCTACATCCTCCTGTGACGGGTTATACGTCTCCGGGCAGTTGTCATCGGGGCAGATGTTCATCGGGAAGCCGGGATCGCCATAGCCATCACTATCGAAATCGGTGCAACTGTCGCATACGTCTCCGAGACCGTCGGAATCCCAGTCCGATTGATCAGTATTGGCGTCGTCAGGGCAGTTGTCACATACATCACCCAGACTATCGGCATCCATGTCCAACTGATCCGGGTTGTAGGTTAACCTGCAGTTGTCGTCGATGTCCAAGATGCCGTCCCCGTCTGTATCGAAGGTGTCTTGGGGGTAGTAGAAAGCACCCATGTCGTTACAGCTACTATCGGGGTCGTGATACAATGGATCAGGGTCTCCGGCGTCGATACACGGTGAGCTGCCCTGCAGGCGGTAGTTGCCTCCGGCGGCATCAACAAACAACGGGTCCACAGAGATGTCGTTTGGTCCCGCACCCGCTCCTCCCTCATAATCCGGGTTGTTATTCCAAACATCGTTGTAGTCCAACTCGGCGAAAGGACCGCGGATCCCGTAATCTGTAGAATTGGTGACAATGTTGTTCCTTGCCACGACTCCGAACCCGTTGACACTTAAGAACCCGCGCGCGTTGCTGTCAAACGTGTTGTTAATGATACTTCCAGACCCCATGCGTATCCCAACGCTGGCATCACCTCCATTACCATAGAATAGATTGTACGCAATGATTGGGTTAGAGTATTCGCACCATACGGCAACACTACTTCCTGAGTAGCTATGGAATACATTATTACGAATCAACACTTCCGAACCACCATCGATATGCACCGTCAATCCAGCCCCGCCCGTTACCGTAAACCCGCTGAATTCTGTCCCCGCCGGTTCCCCGGACTCCAACTTTATCACCGTCTCACTGGTATTCGCCGGTTGAAGAAACGTACTGTCCGAACCACCAGACCCAATAATCCTGATACCCTTGCCGCTGAAATCGATGTTCTCAACATATGTTCCCGGCGCAACCAGCACCGTGTCACCCGTATGACCGGAATCAATCCCCGCCTGTATCGTCGGTTGATCAGAAGGGATATGGATCGTAACTCCGGTATCCCGTGTTACGAAAGATCCGGTGTCAGACCACAAGGAATACTCATAACTATCGTATGACCTGGAATGCCACCAATAATCTGTATCTATTAATAAGCCGGACAAGCAGCCTGTATGTGTAGATCCATCCTGCTCTGCAACTCCGTATTCGCTACTGACCATCACCGTAAGTGTAGAATCACTGCACACCTCAAAATCATACACCAGAGAATCGGATTCAGGGTCAGTGGCGTTCTCAACATAAAGGGCAACAAAGCCAACGTTTACTATTGACCGTCCAAGAGGTGATTGCGGGACAGGAACCGTTGGAATTGTATTCATCCTGAAGTACAGCTCCTTCCAGTCCCCCCATATCGCACCATTGTAGACCCGAACACGCAAGTAATAGATGGAACCATCCTGTAACCCGATACCGGAATAAACTGCAAAGGTATCTGACAAGAATATCTGACCTGTTGACCACATCTCTGCCATGGCCCAATCATCATCGTCACCAACCTCTACTTCATAGGCAATCTGTGATCCAGCAGTATCATAAAACGTCCAATAGAAAGTCGGTGTGTGATATATGACATGGGCGAGGTCCTCCGAACCCAAATTGAGACTGATGGGAAAAGGAATATTAGCATAGCCAAACGGGAAAGCCCCCATATCATTACGGGTGCCATCCGGATCATTATACTGAGGGTCAGGGTCACCAGCGTCAATACAGGGAGACGACAATTGCAGCGTATAATCGTAGCCAGGTGGGTTGACAAACAGCGGATCAGCAGAAACATCGTTAGTCCCCGGATTCGCCCCACCACTGTAATTTGGATTGTTATTCCAAACATCATTGTAATCTACGGTCGTGGCATCTGACGCAATACCGTCCATATCATTGGAGACTACGATGTTACTATGAATCGTAATGCCGCCGCCGCCCCCCAAGAGAGAGATTCCCTTGGTGTTGCCAACAATGGTGTTGTTCGCTATTTCACAATCTGAGCCGTATATTATGTAGATGCTACCGTAGCCAAAGGTAGTGTTGCCGCTTATGAGGTTGTGGTGAATTAACGAGTTGCTGGCCCCGAGGAAGCCAATTCCGGAGCCATGACCACAACTGTTGTTATAAATCTCATTATGGGATATTTCTAATCCCTGGACTCCGGTACCACCAACGCCACCACCAGTGATTCCGCCCTGATTATTATGAATGCGGTTGTGGCGCACCTTCGCAGCAGAGTTCGCACACCAGATACCTGCCCCATCGCCAATATTGATACAAAAGCTAACATCACAATTCTGAATGATGGGGCTCCCTCCATCGCAATGAATCCCCCAGCTTTCCCGGGTATTACGGACTGTAAACCCATCAACAACACTGGTACTGTCCTCTGCACTGTCAAAAGTTATGATGGGAATACCGGAAGTGGCTTGTTCTATGAATGTCACATCCCGACCACCTGAAGATATCAGCAAAATTGCCCTGCCGGAGAAATTGATGTTCTCAAGATACGTCCCCGGCGCCACCAGTACCGTGTCGCCACCGGATGCCGAGTCAATCCCCGCCTGGATAGTCGGCTGGTCTGCCGGGACATGAATGACGGCGGGATTAGCAATGACAGCACAGAAGACGCATGCTACAGCCAGGATCAAGACTCTCATAGAGCCTCCCGTCCAATTGGTTTCCTGCGCAACCAATATAGCGAAAATGGGCCGGCTGGTCAACGGCAATTTGCATACCCGTCAGACATGACCTTGCTTTTATTGGATAATAGCCGACGGGTTTCTCTACAGTGGATGTGAGATTTGTATCCTCTCACCATTACCACCAGTCTATTTTGAACGGAGTTGTCTGTCCCAACCCATCTTTTCTCTTAAATCCCCTTACCTCTTTGAATATATTACTGTCAGCCGGGTAAGCGCTGATAGAAGGAATTGTTACAATGTGCACCGATATGGTACTGGTGATGGATATTAAGGCGGGCAGCAAGAAAGCGTTCGGTAAGCTGGTGGAGCGACACAAGAAATCAGCATTTCGTATCGCCCTGGGGCTGGTAGGCAATAAGGATGACGCCTATGACATTTCCCAGGAAGCCTTTATGAGAGTCTACCGGTCGGCCGGAACTTATAATGAAAGTAAGCCGTTTCTGCCCTGGTTTTATACCATAATAGCTAATCTCAGCCGGACCTGGCTGCGACGGCGTAGTTCCCGCGAGAATCGGGCGGTCAATATTGACGATGTCTCTTTCCTGCTGGTGGCCGAGGGCACTCCGGAATCGGAAATGATTGCCCGGGAGAACGTTGCCCGGCTGCGCCAGGCATTGCTGAAACTACCTTTTGACGACCGGGAAATCATTACTCTGCAGCATTTTCGGGGGATGGCCTACGATGAAATCGCCAAACTGTTGAATATCCCGAGGGGGACCGTGATGTCGCGTTTGTATTATGCCCGCCGGAAGCTGGCTACCCTGATGAGGTCCGACGATGAATAACGATCTGAGAAAGTTGCTGGCCGGCTATGTCGATGGCGAACTGACCGAACAGGAGCGCCGGGATTTTGAACAGGAGCTCCAGCGTGACTCACGGCTGCGCGACGAGTTGGCTGAGTTTCGCAAACTGAAGGAGGTGACCGGCATGGCGCGGTATGCAGATCTACCCGACGAAGTCTGGGAAAGTTACTGGCAGTCGTTGTACCGAAAACTGGAGCGGGGAATCGGCTGGATACTGCTGTCTATCGGAGCTATCATCCTGCTGGGTTTTGGACTTTACCACGGGCTGGTTGATTTCTATCTTAACCCCCATGTATCGTTTCTGCTGAAGGCAGGCGTCACGGCACTTGGAGGCGGTCTGATATTCCTGTTGGTCTCCTTTGGCCGCGAACGCCTCTTTGCCTACAACCGTGACCGCTACCGGGAGGTAAACAAATGATTATGACAACCAATGGTGATATTACCGGCAAACGGATTGTTAAAACAATCGGTCTTGTCAAAGGTAATACGATCCGAGCCCGCCATCTGGGGCGAGACATTGCAGCTTTTCTGCGCTGTATAGTCGGCGGTGAAGTCAAGGAGTACACCAAGCTTATTGCCGAAGCCCGCGAGCAGGCTCTGGACCGAATGGTTGACGACGCCAAGGCCAAGGGAGCTAATGCCGTAATTATGATGCGTTTTTCTACTTCCCAGATCATGCAGGGTGCGGCCGAGCTGTTGGCCTATGGCACGGCGGTGGTGGTGGAGGACAAGTAGGGCTAAACCCGAAAGGTAATAGTAGCAATCCGCGCAGGGTGGGGTGACTTGTCACTGGCAGGATGTTGAACAAGTGTTCTATCGTGCTCAATTGCCGACACACTGGTCATCCCCGCGCAGGCGGGGATCCAGTAATTTATTGATATACATGGATTCCTGCTTTCGCAGGAATGAAAGAAAAAGCAAGTCAGTCTTGTGGGAAGGTCTCGCAGAGACCTGCCAATTCCTGTTCGGTTAGAGACTTGCCATACTATTCTAAAAGTCTCAACCCCAAACAAGTTGCGCGCGGTCAGGAATCCTTTCCTGATCGCACCAAATTTAGCCGTCACGAAAGGATTCATGACGGCGCAGGGAAATAGATGTGACTTGTCACTGGCGTTGCCACCATCAATGCCACAGTCGGTTGCGAATCAAGCCTGAAACGCCGATATTAACATAGTTGGACTCATCGTATTGCGAGTGTCTTACTGCGAAAGGAGTATCGCGCGCGATGGAAAGGCTGTCAGTGTTTTTCCGGTTGATTCCATGGCTCACCGGGGTGGTCTGTCTGATGATATTATCGGGATTGGCGACCGCTGCCGTCGGTCCGATTTCGTATCAGGGACGGCTGACCGATTCATCCGGAGTGGCTGTCGAGGACGGAACTTACACGGTCGTTTTTGCCATCTACGCTGATTCGACGGCGGGGGTGCGTCTGTGGCTGGAAAGTGCGACGGTAACAACCAGCGACGGCCTGTTTACCCATCTATTAGGATCATCGGCTCCGTTGCCGCCGACGTTGTTTGCCGACGATGACCGGGTCTACCTTCAGATATCGGTAGACGGCCAGACGCTGTATCCGCGAACCCGGATAGCTACCGTTCCCTACGCGGCAACCGCGGCCGGTCTGGCTGCGCGCGATGCCGACGACTCACTGGCCATATTGACCCATGCCGACAGCCACCAGGTGACGCTATTTGACTTCGATGGCAACCCGGCTCTGATTCTCCGCGGCGGGGTAGTCGGGGATGAAGCCGCAGTTTTGCCGGACTCGGCCATCAACTC
>SDBU01001824.1_pt1 | contig 29414 bp, 21 predicted proteins | sample 2277071 | NCBI WGS metagenome assembly SDBU01 (sample SAMN10397929, study PRJNA504765) | marine sediment metagenome | isolation source: marine sediment core GS08_GC12, 126 cmbsf | place: Arctic Ocean: Gakkel Ridge, Loki's castle | collected 2008 | reverse complement strand
TCGTTTGTCCCGCATTCAGCGAGACTGTTTCGGTTTTATGTTCACCGAAAGGCTACGCTACTTTTTTACCAATTTCCACACCTTTTGAAATTAACTCTGTATCGCGATCCTGAATTTGCCAGAAATAGGATAAGAAGAATAGTATACTGCTCAATTTGGGTGTTCCACGTCTGTCGTTGCCGGATTCGACCCATTGATCTCCAAGCCTCTTAACAAAACTTGTAAATGTCTTAATTCTACTAGAAGCAATTTGTTCGTTTTCAGGGAAAACAAGGGCACTTTTCAATTCCTGGTCACACTCAGCGATATCATCTGCGGTATTAACTATCATATTGAAAAACATTTGACCCTTAATGCCCTTAAAGCCCCATAATTGGTTCCTCTTATTTAGGCTATCTACTGTGGACCTAAATCCAGGCAATGCTAGATGTCCTTCAAAATAGCTTTTGAGCAAAGGCTTTAACTTATTCTCAATGATGGTGACTCTGTCTTTATCACGGCGTAGATTGCTTTCCATAGGCTTAAGCCCATCTTCCCCTGGTGGTGAGTTTAGGCACTCGTGAAGTAATTCAATGGAGACTTGTTTCTGTTTGTTATCAAGAATCGACATTTGATCCTCCAAAACCTCTAATATATCAGTCGCAACTTTGAAGTCTATGCCAAGTATTTTGAAATGTGTCTTGCCACAGTCGACTTTCTCGTTTTCTATACCACTTCGTTTTACCCGGTCATGCGTGCTCTTGGTTTCGCGGATTAAATGGAGCTTTTCATCTCGTCTGGACGGGGTGGCACATTGCTAACCCTTAGTTTCCAGAGATTCCTGCTCCTTTTCACTTCCAATCATAGTCTATTGTGATCAACCCATCATGCCAACAAAAAACCTGGGCCTAACAATAAAGTCAAACACATCACCTGTCGGGTCAGGCATCGACCTTTCCAGCTTTCTTAAGCGCCCAATCCCAGACGAACAACAACGGATATGCCACCAAAACCGACCAAGCCGCCTGAGCCGAATCCTCCGTACCGCTACATCCCACACTTGTACCGCACCCAACAGTCAAGAACCCACCAGCTGCTTCCAGGCTGTGTCATAATACGGTTTCGCCGTGTCTTGGACACGCCAAAGGTGTCGGTGTGACCCTGCGATTCTTGCTAAGTCGTTGTGGGAATGCAGCCTTTTGAACCGCCAGTTCACACGCTCGCCTTCGGCGAACGCAAGAACCGGCGGAACATACAATTGTGACACAGCCTGTTCGCTCTTGGTGGGGTACCGGTGTAGCTATCACCTATTTGAGGTTTTGGTACATCCAGTCACACCTTTTGATCGTCTGGTCATTACACACCCCTCAGGGCCGCCCAAAGAAAAATAAACATACCGTGCTTTAATCTCAAAAACACGGGAAATTACATGAGAGTGCGCTGTGTATTGTAAATCAAAGAAAGGAAACCAAAAATGAAACTACTCATTACCCTAATGATTGCAGCGCTGTTGTTAGTCGGCTGTGGATCGAATTCGTCTAATCCTGAAGAGGTAGCCTACACCTACTTCCAGCGCATGCTTACTGATGCGGCGGCGGCCTATTCGATGTTGAGTCCGGCGGCTAAGGACAGTATGGCGTTTGCGGAGTTTGCTGTAATGTCGCAGATGGCAGCTGGCTTTATGAAACAGATGGAAATAACGCCAATAATTGACAGCGTTGTAACAGCCAGTGCCGACACTTGTCGTGTTTACTACAGTACGGAGATCAAGTCTACGACAACTGGAAAAGTCGTTTCCAACAACGCTGCAGAGAAACCAAAGGTATTGGTGCGCATTGACGGAGAGTGGTTCGTCGACATACCATAAGACTGTTGTACCCCTTGTCAGTATGACGATCTTAACGCCCGGAAGTACTCGGACTCCTGAGCTGCCAGGCTCTGGCAACGTAATAACCAATCAGGCTAAGAATCAGACCGAAATGGATACCAGCCCACAGTCGCTGGAAATCCTGACAGCGGCGGTATTCAAAATCAGGAAAGGCAGCGTATCCAAGCCAAACGCCTCCTGCCATAAGGGAGGCAAACAAGGCCAGACCGCAAGCCGCCAAGCGAAGAGACATCTTCCCTCTCAGATCACACAAAATTGCCCGAAGGGTCAGCAGGGTCAGCGGAATCATGAACACGAAAGGTGGAAAAAGGATTCGGGTCTCACGGGCATTGGTGAGAAATAAGGTGAGGAATACTGTCGCCGGTACCGTCAGTATAGCACCCCACCAGAGAAGTCGAAAAGCGGATCCCGACCTGCCCCCGCGAAACGCCGCCGGCGCGGCCAACCACATGAAGCCGAATGAGATGAACAGCGAGAACAGAGTGTCCGAGGTTCTCAGGTGGTTCTCGAAATTGAATTGAATGAGTGAAAAGCGCGCCGGGTCAGGGTCCTGCCAGACAATGGCATAGAATATGCCGTATATCAGGAGCGGCAAAAGCGATAACAGCACCAGCCGCCGGCGCGGTATCTTCTCGCAGCGTAGCCAGGCTACCAACAAGAAAGCCCCGAAGAACAATAAGCTTTGATCGCGCGCGAATATGGCCAGCGTGTACCAGACAATCCCGGCGGTCATTCGCGACTTAAGTAACGACAGCAACGCCAGGATCATAAACAAGTGCGCCCACAAATCGTCGCGGGTGTGCATCGGCTCGATGTGCGCGGCGAGAATGGGATAGGCACTCAACACCAAAAACAGCCCCAGTCGCGACCAGCCGATCGAGAAACTCAATTGTCTGAGAAAGTAGTAGAAGCTCAGTCCGACGGCGGCGGCCAATGAAAACTGGATCACAAAGAACGATGTTTTCACTTCAAGAGAGAACAGCCGGCCAAGTAGTTCGATTGAGTATGCCAGAAACGGCCTTATCGAAAACGGATAAGTGCTTAACCCCCACTCATGTCCCTGGACAAACAATGCCTCCGAAAGCTGCATATCGGACCCGCACCATTTCCAGTGCAGGAAGAACGAGAGTCCCACGACGACAACAGTGATCGAAGCGGCCACGAGGAGTTCGGACCGATTAGAGGCGATCGGTTTCGGATGAGGCTGGTTCATAAGTGCACCAAGATAGGATCGGGCCTGCCGGATGTCAACCGACCAGACCGTAGGCGTGGTTCGATGGCGGCGATCTTCCGCCTGAGTGTTGATCTGTCGTACGACAGAACTCTGACGAACAGACACACTACCCTTGCTGCTGCGAGCGTGGCGCTTCCAATGATGTTTGAGCCGGAGTGTCCATCTTTTAGGTAGACTATAACAGGATTTGGGTTATATTGGAGTAGCTTGATAAATTCAGGACCGTTTCATTACTTACCCAGCGGTCCGTACGTCGAAGAGGATTGATGCGAGCCGTGACCATTCAGATTGTCAGATTTCTCACGAACAACATCGCACTCGGTGTTCCGCCAATCGCCGACCCCCTTAGACAGACGAAATCGCACGCACTCTGAGAGGAGCAACTCATAGGATGAATAGGTTATCGCTACTTCTTCTGGCTATGCTGATCACGGCGACCACCGGCGTGGCCGGCGACCTGTACAAGGTCGACGTAACCAGCGAAAGTGACGCCGAACAACTCGACGCCACCGGTGTCGAGCCGATTGCACGATTGACCGACGGTTATTTGGTGCTGACCGACGCCAAGTCGGCGGCGCGTCTGGAAGCGACCGACCTGAAACCGGTGCTTCTGGCCGCGGGTGTTCGCAAGGACGAGCTGGCGCTGGATAATCGCCTCGATGATTACAACCTCGACCGCTATCCGCTGCTTTACGAGGACGGCCGCTTTCGACTATATCGCGTTGATCAGGCTCAACTATCGGCCCTCAAGGGGGAGACCGGTCTCAGCGCTATTCACAATGAAAACCTGCGTATCATCTACCGGCCGAGCGTGCCCGTTGATGACTTCACCAAAGGGGCTCGCGCCCTCGACGTTGATCTTGACTCTCTGATCGGTCTGGTCGAGCAGGACACGCTATATTCCTACGTGAGCACTCTCCAGGCGTTCAACGGCCGGGTGGCGGGAACAGCCAGCAGCCGGGCCGCCCGCGACTGGATCGAAAGCAAGTTCATTTCTTTCGGCTATGATTCGGTGATGATCGACACGTTCGCGGCCGCCGTCGGCGGTTCCGGCGAATGTTACAACGTCGTGGCCACCAAAGTAGGAACGCGTTTCCCCAACCACCATGTCATTGTCGGCGCTCATCATGATGCCGTCAGCGGCTCACCGGGCGCCGATGACAACGGTTCCGGAACCAGCGGCGTGCTGGAGGTCGCCCGGATTCTGGTGGATATCGAGACCGACATGACCTTCATATTCGCCACCTTCGATGCTGAAGAGTTCGGTCTTTATGGTAGCTGGCACTATGCCGACGAGGCATTCGCGCGCGGAGATACTATCGTCTATATGTTCAACATGGACATGATTGGTTCGATCGGGAATTTCAGCGAAGTTACGGTCTATCACGGGACCGAAACCAACTATTCGATACTCTACAATTGGCTGGCGGATTCTCTGCTGAATCTGACCGGGTATCTCTCGGGAAACATCGCTGCATCGGATCACTACCCGTTCACCCAGTACGGCTGGACTTCGACGTTCATTATCGAGTACGTGTTTTCGCCGGTCTACCATACCTATCAGGACAGCACGACCTGGATGGATTTCACGTACATGACCAAACTGGTGAAGAGTGCGCTGGCCTCAGTCTACTATGTCAGCACAACTGAAGGACCGTACCCGTCGGTGATGTTCAGCTATCCCGGCGGCGTGCCGGAGATACTGCCGCCGGAGCAGACCTCCACCGTGCAAGTCGCGGTTTCCGGAGTGTATGGCGGGACGCCGGTCTCCGGCAGCGGCATGGTGTACTACAACGTGGAGGGGCACGGCTGGGTGAGCACACCGATGACCGAGATCGCCGCCGACCTGTACGAGGCGACGCTGCCCGCGGCCACCTGCGAAAGCCGAGTGGAGTTCTATGTGAGCTGCGATGAGATTACGATGGGTACGATTTACGATCCCAGCCCTACGGCCCCCTATGAGGCCACGGTAGCCACGGGTATCATCTCCATAATGGACGACAACTTTGAAACCGACCAAGGCTGGACGACCGAAGTCTTAGGCGCGTCCAGTGGACAGTGGCAGCGCGGCGTGCCGGTCGATGATGACAGCTGGGACTATGATCCGGCCACCGACGGTGACGGGAGCGGTCAGTGTTATCTCACTCAAAACCAGATGGGTAATACCGATGTAGATGACGGTGCCGTGCGTTTGATCTCGCCGGTTTTAGATATGTCGCAGGGAGGCTTCATCGAGTACCTTTACTTCCTCCTGCTGACCAACACTGCAGGTGGGGTCGATATGTTGCTGGTCGAGATTTCATCCGACGGCGGTGCGTCCAACTGGACAGAGATAGCTCGGTATGATACCGACGGAGGGTTCTACTGGTATCAGGAGAAAATCGACGACGCCCAACTTACTTCTTTGGGCGTTTCCCTGACCTCGAATATGAAAGTGCGTTTCACGGCCAACGACGCCGATCCGCAGAGTATCGTCGAGGCTGGTATCGACGGTTTCAGTGTGGCGCAGTACGAGTGCACCGAGCCATGGATTTGCGCCGACATCAATGGTGACGGTGAGGGACCGAACATAGCCGACTTGGTGTTTCTGGTCGACTTCATGTTCAACGACGGACCGCCGCCGCCGCATCCGCCGTCGGTTGATTTTGATTTTGACACTGAGATCACAATTGCCGATTTGGTATTCCTGGTGGACTACATGTTCAACGACGGCCCCGTGCCGGTGTGCTTGTAATAGTAGGGCAGGTCTGTCTTCAGACCTGCCGACAGTGGCGGGTTCGAAGACGGACCCGCCCTACGAAGACCTGCCATGTCAGGAGCGCAGGGCTCCTGACCTACAAGACTGTAGACGGTGAAGGTCGTAATCCAGCACGTCATGCTTCGACTCCGCTCAGCATGACGTTGAACGCGCGAAGCGCACAAGACACGGCTTGACCGTGTTACCTGTGCGGTCAGGCGTCTCTGCCTGACTGCTCGAATATAAGTGGGCAGACCGGGGAGTCTGCCGCTCATAATAACAAGGACACCGATAATGTACCTGAAATCGTTTCTCATCATTTTCGTCGTTAGTGCATGTTCCGTTGCACAAGGCGTCGATGATACTGACAGAAGCAGGGAAACTGAGGTTACCCTGCGCGAAGTCGGCAGTGAGTTGTGGGCCGGCATGACGGGAGTGGTTGTTGAGGGAGAGTTAGCTTACTGCAACATGCGATACGGACTGCTGATTCTTGATATCAAGTCGGTGGAGGACGGCGGTCGGTCGACGGTTCCTTCCCCCACGTATGTGTCTAAAGTACGACTTCCGGGTCCTACTTTCGACGCTGCTGTCTTCGGCGGTTATGCCTACATAGGCAACGGCGCGGATGGGATACTCATAGTCAACGTATCTGGGCCGACAGAACCCTTCCTGGAGGCGAGTTTCCAGACTCCGGGCTACGCCCGTACACCCGTGATAGCAAACGGCCTTGCCTACGTGCCCGACGGTGACAGCGGTCTGTTGATACTGGACATAGCGCATCCAGCCCAGCCTGAGATCATAGGCGACTTCTGTTGTGGTGTTTATGACTTGGCCGTACAGGGAGACTACGCATATGCGCTGAGTTACGGTTACCAACTGCTGGTCCTGAACGTAGCGGATCCCGACAGTATCTTCGTAGAGGGCAGCTACCAGGTAGCGGACTCTACGCAGGAGGTGACCGATATGACATTTGCGAGCGGACGAGTATACTTCTCTGTCATTCCCGACGGCCTGCAAATCATTGATGTGTCTGATCCTGCGGAACCATTTTGGGTCACCGCCTATAATCCCGGCTACTACTTCTCAGAGTTGGCGGTCGAGGGAGACTTTGCCTTTATGGACTTCTTTGAACCGACCTACGGTCTGGCTGTCATAAACATCGCTGATCCGGAGGCGCCATATCTGGAGGGCATTCATTACACCCAAGGTATGCCCAGAGGTCTGCAGGTGGCAGCAAGCCATGTGTTTCTGGCTGATTCGGAATACGGTTTGGACGTGGTCGATGTAAGTGTGCCATCTCAGCCCACGCTGGCCGGAAGATACGATGCCCCGAACTGCGTAAGGGATGTCGCCGTGATCGGCAACTACCTTTGCGCCGTCGACACATACAGGGGATTGTATGTCGTTGATGTTTCCGAACCCGGGCAGCCTCGATGGATCGGTACTTGCAGCACGCCGGGTGATGCCTGGGGTCTGACGGCAGCGGGGAGTTATGCCTTCGTAGCCGACGGGTATGCCGGTCTTCAGGTTATTGACATCACCAATCCCTCTGATCCGATACTGGTGGGCAGCTACGATACTCCCGGACGTGCCCGCAGTGTCGCTGTCGCAGGTGACTATGCCTACGTGGCCGATGGTGGCGCCGGGCTTCAGATAGTCAACATCGCAGATCCCTGTTCACCGGCGCCGGCCGGGAGCTATGACACTCCCGGACGGTCTTGGGATGTAGCTGTTTCCGACGATGGGGACTATGCCTTCGTGGCCGATTGGAACGCCGGTCTTCGGATTGTCAACGTCAGCGATCCGGAGAACCCGTATCCGGTCGGTTCATTTGATGATTGGCCCGGTGAGACCTTTGGAGTCGCGGTGGCCGGCAACTACTGTTTCATAGCCAACTGTATACGAGCCTTAGGCATTCTGGATGTCAGCGACGTGTCGTCTCCGTGGCTTGTGGGCAGTGCTGATCCCGGCGGCTACACCAGGGGAGTAACCCTGGCTGGCGAATACGCCTATCTCGCCGGCAGCTTCTATCGTGGGATCGATGTGATAAATGTCGCCGACGTCTCTAACCCTTACCCGGCCGGCAGCCATTATCTTTGGGGCGATACCTGGGACATGGTTGTGGCGGGTGATTATATTTACGTTTCGGACTACTACGGTGTGATCGTTCTATCGATTGCCGGCACCTGCGGCGACATCAACGGTGACGGCGATTCGGTGATTGGCATCGATGATCTTGTGTATCTCGTCGACTACATGTTTGTAGGAGGTCCGGAGCCACCGAATATGTGGGCAGCCAATGTCGATGGACAGGGCGAGCTCGATATTTCTGATCTGGTCTACTTGGTGGACTACATGTTCAACGACGGCCCCGTGCCGGTGTGCCAGTAGACGATAAGTGTACAGGGTGTCAGCCGGGCGACGGCTGACACCACAAATAGGTGCGCGTAGCACCAAGAACAGGTTTACCTGTGCGGTCAGGCATCTCTGCCTGACCGCTTCTCTTGTGCCTTCCATGTAGATCAGGTTCACGGAAGAACCCACCTGTCGCTCCGCTTTAGGCGGGGTACTCCGTGAACGGCAGATGTCCACATCTGCCGCGATCTCATGGTTCGACTCCGCTCACCATGAGGTGCCTGTGAACGAGGACCTGTTAGACCTCACCATGAGTGTTCCCCACCTCACCCTGAGCGATGTCGAAGGGCGAGCGCAATCGAGGGGTAAGTCAATTGTCGAAACCTGCCTGTAGCGGTCCTTCGGACCAGGGGTTTCGACATTGTGTCAGGATCACAAGGATCCCGACAAACTGACGGCATTCTTGTGCGGAGGAAAGCCACTGCAAGTTGTGGGGCACCCGGTCAAGGTCGCGCGGCGGATGGGTGAGGGTTTGGTTTTCAGACGAAAGACGCACGTGTTCGGATGCCAACTGTTTGCTTGTTTGAACATCTGGCAATACCTATTGTTAACAAAAAGGAATCGGTTGTCCGGAGGCAATAGACTATGAAACTGATGTTGGTTATCCTTAGTATCTTGTTCGTTGGGCCGGCGGGAGTATATTCACAGCATGGGTCGGACGTTCTTGACAGCATCTTGTCCGAGGTCGGACTTACCAAAGAGGACCTGGGCTACCAGCCAACCGGATATTGGAACCGGTTCCCGTTGGATGTGCCACACAGGTTGACATCGTTCGACGCCCTCTTCGCCGAACCATTAAAGCTATACGACTACGCCGCCGTCATGGCCAACACGGTAGAGTTCTATCTCGACCCAGCCTACACCGACAGCGCGCACGACGGACTGTACAAACTTGTTTACAATCTGGGTGTCGACAAGAAACTTGGCGGTTTTAGGTCTTACTCGGCCAACCTGATCCCGGCGCCGGCCGGCGATGAACCGCTGCTGACGGCGGTCGATCAACTGTTTGCCCTGGCTGGACGAGCTACCGAGTTTTACACTTTCGGCAGCGAGGCGGACTGGCCCAATTACAAACAACAAATACGCGAGGGGACCGCCGGACTGCCGGACACAATCAAGACAATCATCGCCCGACTGATCGTCAACCTGACCGACGCGATTCGATGGCGCAATCTGGCCTTTCGCAACTGCGATCGCGAGGATATGGAGAAGGCGTTCAACATCCGCGACCTGGCTGATACCCAGGCGGACGGGATGGTGTACTATCCTGAGTTGGACGATCTGGCCGCATCAATCGACTGGCCATCGCTGCACTATGCCGCTCTGAAAGTGGCCGCCGCCGCCGAGGAAGCTGCATCGGAGTTGGGATCCCTGGTCGATCAGGCGCCGGATGACTTCGAACTGGAGTTCATCACACCTTACGGCAAGGTAGCACTATTCTCACCGGAGTATCGAAGTACTTTTGAGTACGATGCTTCCAACAGTTTTCTGATAATCGACTTCGGTCGGAAGACGTATTATCGCGGCACACCGGGAACAACTTATTCACTAAGCAACCCGATATCGGTAGTCATTGATCTCGATGGCGATGACATCTATGGTGACGAGCGGCGTCAAGCCATGCCGTCGGCCGGAGTCGGTCTGCTGGGCGTTGGTCTGGTGCTGGATGTCAAAGGGAACGACCATTACTACGGATCCACCTATGCACAAGGTGCCGGGCTGTTCGGGGTGGGTGTCCTCATGGACTGGCGCGGAGACGATAAATATCAGGCTTGCCTGTCGGCGCAGGGGGCCGGGTATTTCGGGATAGGTATCTGTCTTGACGCTCTGGGAGATGACACCTACTATCTCTACGGCGACGGTCAGGGGATGGGTGGCGTCGGCGGAGGTATCGGAGTGTGCGCATCATTCGGCGGGAACGACAAATACACCGCCGAACCGTTCAGTGAGAACTACAATCGGGGTGATTACCACAGCGAAAACAAGATCAACGGCAACAATGCGCAGGGAGCGGGGTTCGGGCGGCGTGGTGATGGTTCCGATGGACACGCCTGGGCCGGTGGGCTGGGAGCGATTATCGATATCCATGGTGACGACCATTACTATTCCGGCAACTGGACGCTTGGTGTTGGATATTGGTTTGCGACAGGGATTGCTGTCGATCGCAACGGCGACGATATCTATGAGTCTTGCTACTTCACCCAGGGTTCCGGAGCGCATTATTGCAACGGTATCCTGCTGGATGAAGGCGGGAACGATCGTCATGAACTGTTCGAGACAGCAGGTGCGGCCTTGGGTTTCGGCTGGGACTACACCAACGCTCTGCTGATCAACAAGGGGGGCGACGATGTCTACCGAGCCAGGATGATCTCTATGGGTCTGGCCCAGATTCGTTCGTGTGCCTTTCTGGTCGACATCGGCGGCGATGACGCCTACTACCTCGGGAAGGGCACGCCCGGATTGGGCGAAGCGACCTTTCGTCAGGACTACCTCAAACCATCGCGGTTGACACCGTACTACAGCTATGCCAAGTCGTTTGGCGGCTTCATCGATATCGGCGGCATGGACAGATACTTCGAGTTTGACAGCACCGGCGAATGGGTGCATCCCACCGCCACCGAGAACACAATCTGGTTGCAGCCGGCACGAATGGATTCCACTTTCGGCGCTGACAACTTCGGCGTCGGCATTGACACTGACTCAGGCACCGTGCCGGAGTTCTTCAAGTGGTGACAAGGCGACACGTCGCTTCTTGGCGCTTCGCGCGTCATTCCTGAGGAAGCAGGTGATAAGAAGAACTGTTCCCTCGTGCTCGGAGAAGTGGCCGGAGGCCGGGGTGGGTTCTTGAAGTTCCCCCGGTTTAGTGGACATGGAGAAAGGATGGTGTTATGATTCTTTCAGGAGGTGTTCAGATGTCGGAGAATGGAAATCGTCGCAGTTATGATCGAGCCTTCAAGGTAGAGGCAGTACGATTGAGTCGTGAGCCCGGGCGGACAGTAGCCGGGCCACCCCTAAGAGAACTTGGCACCCCCTCAAACATCATGCTCTTGTAGTCGTACCTTCCCCTTTCGTTCGGATATGTAGACGCCCAGGGTGATGAGGATGGCGCCGAGGATTATCCAGTGAGTGATCAATTCGTTGATCATAAGCCACGCCGCAACCATCGTAAACAATGGTTCGATGTACAAATATGCCCCTACCTCCGCGGCCGTGTAGCGCGACAATCCCTCCGCCCACAACCAAAACGACACGGCCAAACACAACACGCCGAGAAAAACCAGACTCAGGGTCGTGATCGGCTGCATGCTCAGATAAATCTGTGGGCCGCTGGTCAGCAGTGTATACGGCACGAACACCACCCCCGCCACCCCGACCATCCAGAACGTCGCCACCAACGGATGCACCTGGCGCGTGATGTCGCGCGTGGCCACGGTGTAGAACGCCCACGTCACGCACGATCCCAGCACGATCACATCGCCGCGCGAGTTGATCCAGGCCAGGTTCGACAGACTTCCGTTGGCCGTCAACAGCACCACTCCGAAGGCAGCAACCCCAAAGCCTGTCCAATGATGCCGACTGAATACTTCTTTCAGGTAGATCCAGGCCAGCGCCGCGACGAAGATTGGCGCGGTGGTCAATATCCAGGCGGTGTTGGTGGCAGCGGTCTCTTTCATGCCGGTGGCCATCACCCAGAAATGCAGAAACACCAGAAAGGCCGCGACGAACAAATGACCCTTCTTCTCAACCGGCCAGACCTTCAGGCCTTTCATCCTGATAATCAAATACAAGACCGGCGTGGCCAGCAAGAACCGCGCAGAAATCATTTCGACCGGCTCCAGTTCGCGCAGCACAACTTTGATAGCAATGTACGAGATACCCCAGAAGAGCACGGGCAACAACAGGAACAACGACGACCATCTCATGATGAACGACAATAAAGGCAGGTAACACTGTAAAGACAAGCTTGAGGTCTGCCGCCCACGGGTCATTTGTGGCGGACGAATCTCCAGATTCGACCACAAATAGACCAGGCTGAGCCTGCCGCTGAATCTGAAGATTCAGCGGGCACTAACCGCTGTTATGCGGGCGATCTGAAGATCACCGCGCCACAACAGTAGCGTCATGGTTCGACTCCGCTCACCATGAGGTTGGCGTTGAGTGTGCAGTGCATTCGTGGCCGGCGTACGTCATCGTGCGCTGGCGTTGTAATCAGCAGCAAGCGGTCATGTGTCTCTCGCCAACGTGTGTGCGGCAGATGTCCACATCTGCCGAGCCGGAATACCACCTAAGCTATGAAGCTGAATTGATCCGGCACGGTGGTCAGTCCGTCCAGCCGATCACACCCCACTCCACAACCGTGAAACCGTCGCGTTTCGGCGGCGATGGAATCGGCGGTGCTGTAATGGCGACTGGCCGATCAAGAGGCCGGATGAGAAACAGCGCCCGTATGACTATCTTTGGCTGCGGTGCGATGTCAAGTGCGATCAGCGCATCGGCATCCTGCGGATAAACGGCATACCAGGGATGACCTTCCAGACGGGGGACCCAGAACTGCACGAAGTCATCGATTTCATCACCAATGAGACCAAACTGCGACAACAGACTCCTAAGACCGCCTTCGAGTTCACTCCCGCTGATCATCCAACCCAGATCGTGATCCAATCGTTTCGATACCAGCGCTTCGTAAAATAGGAAACGGTACTTACCATCGATAGTGCCGTCCGGCGTCACGCGTACGTCCCAACCGTCACCATAAGGAGGGTCTGACTCGTAGACATATCCGCCGTCATGAAAACCGAGCCTTACTTGTATATCCTGCTCGCTTTCCGGGTACAAATACAGATATGGCGCTTTTTCCTGCAATGGCGCCCAGAAATTGAGATCGGAGTAGTCCGTTGAAATCGAGTTCGTCAACGCCAGCTGAAACTGCATCTGTTCGCAGGAGAAGTTAATAGTATACTCCCCGGGAGGCAGCCCGGCGACACCATAGCGACCCTGCGCATCAGTGCTGGCGGCAATCAGCAGGTTGCCTGGCGAACTTGTGAGCCATACTTCCTGACCGTTCAGATACGTGTCGGCAAAATACGCCTGACGTATGAAGATTACGCCGGTGATCGAGTTCGGAACCTGTGGCACACCGTCGAGATCAACCGTTATTGCATCCCCTTTGGTGCACTGATACAATTCGGTGTAAAACCCGTCGGCATCGGCATAGATATAGTAGTGCGGTGGATCGCTGTATGGATCCGTCTCTTCTACATCGATCACGATTTCTCCCTCGGTCGCCAACATAGTGGTCTGAAGAAGCGTCCCCCAACCATCGGAGTATACGGTCAAGGTGATGTTCTCAGCCACGGCCTCAAGAGGCGCCGGGAAATCGTGCAGGTTCGCCGGGCCGGTGGACTTGCTGCAGGTCAGCGTCAGCATAGCCGCCATAACACCTAACCCAATGGTGAGTTTTCGATTTACTTCCGTCATTGTTTGATCCTCCACGTCTGCAGCTTGATCCAGTTCTGCGATTTACCCTCTTGACGTTACTACTGCACCATCCGTTGCATAGAATCGAACGGTGCTCTCGTGCACCGAGTATACAAATCTCGACCTTCGGCGGGTCGCTGTCAAGAATAACATCACAGTCTGGTCAGACTCAGACCTGAACGGAGTTCAGGTTTTCCATCACCTTCGGTTTACGACAAAACATCCCGTGGCCGGCGTACGTTCTCGTGCGCCGGCGAACTAGCGTACGACGAGGCAGACGGGGACGTCCTCCTCGCACCGAATGTCATGGTTCGACTCCGCTCATGGTTCGACTCCGCTCACCATGAGGTGATAAATCACTTCTTTGCGCTTCGCGCCTTGCGACCTCACCCTGAACACACGCCCACCTCACCCTGAGCGCTTTTCCCACCTCACCCTGAGCGGAGTCGAAGGGGGCTGATGTCTCAGCGTCCCCCGCCGTGTTGGAGGCGCCGGTCGAGTAGTTGCTTGACAAGTGTATAATAGTCCACGATTATGCACTTGGATCGCATCGGTCAACGGGAACAACATCAGCCGTAGGAGTCAGGATGAGCAACGCGCAGAAACCTTCATCGAAGCTCTATCTCGGTCTGGCGGTCATCATAGTCGGTTTTGTCTGTCTGCGAACACCGCCGGTGGACTCCTTCTGGTCGATGACGGTCGCGCCGCTGCTTCTGATTCTTGGTTACCTCGTTCTGATCCCGGTCGGGTTGTGGCCGCGCCATCCCAAGGTGGTCATATCGGAGAATGAACCCGAATCGCCCAACAGCCGGTCGATAGTCCGGTTCACCGGTCTCGGCGTGTTCCTGCTATCATTCTTAACCTACTGCCTGACGCTCTGGCCGGGACCCCGGTGGTGGGACAGCGCCGGTTACATGGCCAGCAGCATAAATATGGGGGTCGATGGTGCGCCGGGATCGCTGCTCTTGCAGTTGCTGGGACGTCTGTCATGGTTCACGACGTTTTTCGTGACACCTTCGGCGCGGCTCAATCTGCTGTTGGCGTTCGTGACGGCGCTGGCGGTGACAATACTGTTCTTCACCATAGTTCGCCTGCTGCGCTTCATGCGAGGGGACGATGACGAAGACGACACGGCAATTGTCACCGGCGCGCTGGCGGCATCGTTGACGCTGGCTTTTGCCGCGAGCATCTGGGCACACGCCGGCTACACCAACCCGTATGGGTTGAGCCTGCTGACGGCGGCCGTGCTGTTCTACCTCGCCGTGCGATGGTGGGAAAACCCCGACGTTGAGGGGGCCGGCAACTTTTTGTTGGTGGCAGTGTTCATCTTCGGTCTGGACTTGAGCGTGCATCGGAGCAACCTTTTGTTCGTGCCGGGCTTCTTCGTGATGGTGCTGGTGCGACGACCGCGCACGTTTCTATCCGGTCGCCTGTGGTTGTGCGGTGTGGGTTTGTTCGCGCTCGGATTATCGCTGCAACTGTTCAACATGTTTCGCGCTCAGCTCGACCCGCAGATCAACTTCTCCAATCCAGACAGCTTCGCTGCTCTAAGGGACTACCTGGCTCTTAAGCAGCGGGGTATCTCGGTGTTCGGGGCTGATCTCTTGCAGCGCAACGGTCCTCTGTGGGATACCCAGATCAATCATGAGTACCTCAGGTATCTGGGGTGGAACTTTGTCGGCTTCGACCACAACACCCTCGGTGTCAGATGGAATGGCATGTACGGCATCCCGCTGATAGTCGGCCTCGTCGGTTTCCTGTACAGCTTCGTGCGCGGGAGAGCAGCGTTACTGATCCTGATCATGTTCCTGTGCTCTAGCGCGCTGGCGATCATCTACCTCAATGTCCCGGTCGACTACTTCCGCAAGATGGACCGCCACTTCCTGGCCTCGTTCATGATATTCGCAGTTTGGATCGCCCTTGGTTCCTGCTTCTTGATGCAACTGTTATCCAGAGTGACTGGATACCGACCGGCGGTAGACTGGTTGTTAGCTGTGCTGCTGGTGATCGCTCTGCCGGTAAATGCTCTGTTTGCCAACTGGAAAATCAATGATCAGAGCGGGAACTACACACCGTACGATTTCGGCCGCAACCTGCTTGACACCTGTGAACCAAACGCTATCCTCATCACCGGCGGCGACAGTGACACCTTTCCGATATGGTATTTGCAGATGGTCGAAGGCTTCCGCACCGACGTCATCAGTCTGAACTACCCTCTCCTGAATACTCCATGGCGGCTCCACACCCTCTTGAAATATCAGCCCGACATACCGTGGACTATCACCGAGGAGTCAGCGTCAAACATGACGCCGATTGTGGTCGACAGCCACACGGTAACAGTTTACACTACCGGCCGTGACAGCCTACCGGTCAGCCTGACGGTGGCGCCGACGGTCAACGGTCAGTTTCTGCTGGTGGCCGATCAGGTCTTGCTCGATATCCTACAAACCAACCGCTGGGAGCGCCCGGTCTATATTTCCGTGGGGCTGGGTGGTCGCGTCCCCCTGGGGTTGCAGGAGTATCTGCGACCCGACGGTGTGGCCTGGCGGGTGGTGGCGGACTCGGCAGAGCGCCGCGACTTCAGCGCCCTTGAAAAGAACCTCCTTGATCGCTACTCATACCGTGGCCTTGGTGGTGAGGTGCTGCTGGACCGGGAGTCGCGCAACATGACCAACAACTACCGCCGCGCCTTCGCCCAACTCGACGCCCACTACACCGAGAAGGGTGATGACCTGGCAAGTGAACGTTTGCACGAGATTTACCGCAACCTCTGGCCGGAGGAGGGTGCCACGGAACAATCACCCGATTCGGATCAGGATGCTGGGGACAGCGACTGATTAAGGTCCGTGGAGCGAATGACCCACCGCCGGATTATGCCCACGGAAATTCCCATTGCCAACCATCGCGTCATCCCTTACTATTCCCAGCATGACTGATGACAAGCTGAATCTGTCCAGGCTGAAAGGCAAGATCATCGCCATAGATGGTCCCGCCGGCTCCGGCAAGTCGACCACGGCGCGACTGGTGGCGGCCCGGTTAGGTTTCACGTATCTCGATACCGGCGCCATGTATCGCGCCGTCACCTGGTTTGCCCTTAAGAGCGGCATCGATCCCTCCGACGGCGACAAGTTGGGCGAGTTGGCGCGCACGATGCCGCTTGAGTTTACCACCGAAGCAGAAGTCAACCGCGTGCTGGTCGGCGAGCACGACGTCACCACCGAAATCCGCAGCCCCGAGGTCACCCTACATGTCTCCGAAGTATCCGCGCACAAATCGGTACGCCAGGCGATGGTAGCCCGACAGCAGCAGATGGCCGAAGAGGGCTCGATCGTCGCCGAGGGGCGCGATACCACCACGGTTGTTTTTCCCGATGCCGACATCAAGATATATCTCGACGCCGACACCCGCACACGCGCCGAACGCCGGCTTCTGGATTTGAAGCGCATGAATATAGACAGCAGTGTTGAGGATCAAGAGGCAGACATCATCCGGCGCGACAAACATGACTCCCAGCGCACCCACTCTCCCCTAACCAAGGCTTCTGACGCGCACATCGTCGATACTTCCAATCTCACCATAGAAGGCCAGGTCGACAAGATTATCGCGTTGATTCACTCGGTTATCAAGTAGCCATGAAAATCCTGTACTATACCGGATGGACGCTAACGCGAGTTCTCACCGGGCTTTTTCTCCGCATCAAAGCCACCGGGCAGGAGAACATCCCCAGCGAGGGCGGTTTCATACTTGCCAGCAACCATCTGTCCTACTATGATCCGCTGCTGGTGGGCAGCTGGGCGACCCGGCAGGTGTACTTCATGGCCAAGCAGGAATTGTTCAAGAACCCTCTGTTCGGCGGTATTATCAGAAGGACCAACGCCCTGCCGCTCCGCCGCGGTACTATCGACCGCGCCGCCCTGGACAGTTGTGTCGAGGTAATTGAACAAGGCTACGGCCTGACTGTTTTCCCCGAAGGTACCCGGGCCAAAGAAGGACGTTTCCTCGATCCGAAACCGGGCGTGGGGATGGTGGCCGTGCGCGCGCGCTGTCCCATCGTGCCCGCCTACATCCACGGCTCCAATCATCTCAGCGCCTGCGTGCTCGGTCGTGAGCGCCTTAGCATTACCTACGGTGAACCGCTGCCGGCCGACTGGGTAGCCTCCTTTGAAGCCACCAAAGAAAGCTACACTGAGATCGCCCGAGTGGTGATGGAGCGCATCGCCGGTCTCAGCAGTACGGGAAAACCCTAAACCGAAACCGCTTGTCATCCGATCATTAATCCAGCCGCAATATTAGAGAAATGACTTGATTTTTCCTCAGGTCAGGCTATTTTATGCGGCTGCCGCGAAGAGAACGCGGCGACCTGACGGTTTTCCCATATCGGGAAAAATCCAAAACCGTCAGGGTTCATGTAAGGAGGTTCTCTAAAGTAAATGGCAGAAGCCAGGAATTCCGTAACCACAAAACCGCCCGCCAAGGTCTCCAAGCGCAAATACAGCGCTGCCAGGAAAACTAGAAGGATCAAAACCAAAATCACCAGGAATCATACCGCCACGGTGACACCGGTTGCGGTCAGGGAGAGGGAAAAGGCCCAGCGGGTAATGACTGCTCGCCACCAGCGCATGGTGGAGAAAGCCAAAGTACGCTCGTCAATGCCGGCGCTGGAGCCGGTCCCGGAAGTATCGGCGGTCAAGATCACCGATATATCAGGAATCGTTTACGACCTGCCGGACTACCAGGCAATGGTCGACATGTACGACTCAACCATCCGTTCCATTCGCGAGGGCGAAGTGGTCAGCGGCACGGTCATGGGCGTCACCCGCGATGACATTATCGTCGACGTCGGCTTCAAGAGCGAGGGGATCATCCCGATCCACGAGTTCCCGGCGCCCCTGAACATCAAGGTCGGCGACGACATTGATGTCTACCTGGAGCAGATCGAGGACTCCAACGGACAACTCATCCTCTCCAAGCAGAAGGCCGACTTCATGCGGGTCTGGGAGAAGATTCGTGAGGTCCATGATTCCGGTAATCAGATCGAGGGTCGAGTGGTGCGCCGCATCAAGGGCGGGCTGGTCGTGGACATCATGGGGGTGGACGCGTTCCTGCCCGGTTCGCAGGTAGCGCTGCGACAGGTGCCGGATTTCGACGCTTTGATCGGCGAAATGATGAGCGTCAAGATTATCAAGATCAACAGAAGCCGGCGTAACATTGTTATCTCCCGCCGTGTCGTCCTCGAAGAACAGCGTGAATCGATGCGTTCGCAGCTACTGAGCGAAATCGCGGTCGGTCAGATCAGGCAGGGAATTGTCAAGAATGTCACCGACTTCGGCGTATTCATCGATCTCGGCGGTGTCGACGGCTTGTTGCACATTACCGATATGTCATGGGGCCGCATCCGTCATCCTTCTGAAATGGTCAATCTGAGCGAAAAGATTGATGTCAAGATTCTCGACTTCGATGATAAGACATCACGCATTTCGCTTGGTCTCAAGCAGATGACCCCCTATCCGTGGAAAAACATCGAGCAGAAATATCCGCTCGGCAAGAAGATCACCGGGCGAGTGGTCTCGATCACTGACTTCGGCGCCTTCGTCGAACTGGAGAAAGGGGTCGAGGGCCTCATCCATATTTCCGAGATGTCCTGGACTCAGCATATCAAGCATCCCTCCAAAATACTGAACGTCAACGACCAGGTCGAAGCTGTTATTCTGTCGGTGGACAAGGAAAACGAAAAGCTCTCCCTTGGCATCAAACAGATGGAGCCTGACCCCTGGGGAACTATCGAAGAGAAATTCCCGGTCAATCAGGTTGTCTCCGGTAAGGTGCGGAACCTGACCGCCTTCGGTGCCTTTGTCGAATTGGAGGAAGGAATCGACGGTCTCGTGCATATCTCGGATATGTCCTGGACCCGCCGCATTCAGCATCCCTCTGAAGTGATGAAGAAGAATGACACCGTGGAAATCAAGATTCTCAAGATAGATCATGACAACCGCCGCATATCACTGGGGTACAAACAACTCAATGAGGATCCCTGGCCGGAGATCGCCCGCAAGTACGCGGTGGGTACCGATTGTCTCGGCACTATCACCAAGGTGCTCGATCGCGGTGTAGTGGTTGATCTGGACGGTGATCTCGAGGGGTTCGTCCCGGTTGCTCAGTTGGGTCACAAGGACCTTGAGCAACCCGAGGCCGCCTTCACAGAAAGTGAGTCGATTCCATTGCAGGTAATCGAACTTGACAGGAACCAGCGCAAGGTGGTCCTGTCGGTTGTGGCCTACTACAAGAAACGCGAGCGGGCCGAGTACGAGGAATTCCTGGCCAAGCACGAGCCCAAAGCAACCGCGATGGGTGACGCCATGCCGGACGAGTTGAAGGCTACGCTTACCGAACCGTCAGCCAAGACAGCTCCGGCCCAGGCAGATGCTACCGAACCCTCAGCGGACGGTGCTGCCACCGAAACTGATATTGCGGCTACTGAAACTCCGGCTGAAGCAGAAGCTGCCGCCGAAGAAGCGCCCGCGGCTGAGTCATCCTCAGAAGAAACACCTTCGGCTGACACCACGGAAACACCGGCGGATGACGTCGCTGCTTCTGAGGAAGCTGGCGAAGAGGAGCCTCCGAAAGCCGAGTAGGTTCGATTTCCAACAAAAGTGATTTATCGCTCGCCTCCGGTGGTTGTGACAACAGCCACCGGGGGTTTTTTGTATCCATGGGCGACTGGTGCTATTTGTATGCGTTGTGGTGGTCGGATTTTGAAATCCGACCACTTGTCTGGCTGAATCTGAAGGTCCATAGGGCAAGGGGAGCCTGGTTACTCCTGGTTCTCATGCTCTGCGGTCGATACTGACGCCGAGCGTCATGCTGTCCGTTCCGAGGCAGAGTATCGAAACGAGGGGGAGATGACGGACTCCCGCCTTCGGGCTGGTGAGGCAGCAGCAGGCCGACCGGGACCGCTCAGATCGGGCGCAACCTCCTGGAAACAGAATGGTTTGATTAAATAGCTTGACCTTGAGGAGAGTCTTGGTTAAATTATTAGACTCGGCCAAAATTGGGCCCTTAGCTCAGTTGGTTAGAGCAGCTGACTCATAATCAGCGGGTCGCAGGTTCGAGTCCTGCAGGGCCCATAATGAGGAAGGATAGGTTTTTGGGCAATTAGCTCAGTTGGTTAGAGCGTTCGGTTCACATCCGAGAGGTCACTGGTTCGAATCCAGTATTGCCCAGTTTGCAAGATGAAGAGGTTGGAAAGAGACAAAACACACGCAGTCGGCCCTGCCGAACCCTGCCGAATGGCGGGTGGAGGCATGACCCGACCAAGATACTTGAGAGCGCATTCTCCTGAGGGTTCAGGAGGATGCGTTTCTCGTTTGAGGTGCCGATGAATAAGCCGCTTCAGGCGCAAGGAGGTGTGATGCCCAGCGAACTCGAACTACTGTTGAAACTTCAGATTGTCGACTATGATCTTGGCGAGTTGGAACGTTCCAAGGAATACCTTCCCGACATGATGGATAATCTGCGCACAGAGATCGAGGAGGCCAAAACCAGGCTGGAATCCACAACTGCCGAGTTTATCGAGAAGAAGGTCACCGTCAAGACCCTTGAATTGGAAATCGCCGCCAAAGAGGCCGAGCTTCAGAAGTACCAGCAACAGATGATGTCGATCAAGACCAACAAGGAGTACGACGCCCTGGTGGCCCAAATCGATGCCATCAAGGAGGTCATCTCCAACCAGGAGACCGAACTGCTGGAGACCGATGAACGTCTCACCGAGTTGGAAAAAGAGATCGCGGAATACAAAGACAAATCCGCCTCGGCTGAGGAAACCAATTCCAAACAGTTGGCCATCCTTCAGGAGAAAATCGATTCCATCGGAGACAAGGTGGGGGCCAAAGAAGGGGAGCGCAATCAGATCTCCAAGCAGATTTCCCGTTCTACTCGTTCAGTTTACGAACGCGTCCGCAAGGGAAAGGGTGGTTCGGCTGTCGTAACGGTTAAGAAGCGTGCTTGTGGATCCTGTTACAAGGCGCTGACGCCTCGCAAGGTGCAGGAAATCAAGAAAGGTGATCGCATCCACACTTGTGAGAATTGCGGCCGTCTTTTGTTCTGGGATGAGGAAGTATCCAACTAGGTCGTTCGGTCATCGCGGCTGACAGACCTTCGGAGAGGCTCTTTATGACGGAGATACTGAAACAGTTAGCCCTTACTTTCGACGATGTCCTTCTTCTGCCGGCGCACTCAAATGTACTGCCAAGTGAAGTGAACGTCGCCACCACCATTGCACCCGGGATCGAAATGAACATCCCGCTGATGTCGGCGGCCATGGACACGGTGACGGAGTCGAGGCTGGCTATTGCGCTGGCTCGTCAGGGTGGAATCGGTATCATCCACAAAAACCTCTCGCCGGAAGCACAGGCCGAGGAAGTTGGCAAAGTCAAGAAGTCCGAATCCGGTATGATCGTCGACCCGATAACCCTGCCGCCTGACAAGACTATCGGTGACGCTCTCGAGGTGATGCGTCACTTCTCTATTTCTGGAATCCCGATTACTGAGAACGGCCGATTGGTCGGTATCCTGACCAACCGTGACCTGCGCTTCCACCGCGATCAAACAGTTCCGATCTCGGAAGTCATGACCCACGAGAACCTGGTAACGGTGCCACAGGGCACAGATCTGGATACGGCCAAGGATCTGCTTCACCAACACCGTATCGAAAAGCTGTTAATTGTTGACGAGCAGCAGAACCTGAAGGGGATGATCACTGTTAAGGACATTGTCAAGAAGATTCAATACCCCCTGGCCTGCAAGGACCAGCAGGGACGGTTGCGCGTCGGCGCGGCGGTTGGAGTGGGGCTTGACATTCAAAAGCGGGTGCCGGGTCTGGTTGATGCCGGCGTTGATCTGCTGGTAGTTGATTCTTCACATGGACACAGCGAGGGTGTTCTCAAAGCAGTGACGGCGCTAAAGAAAAAGTATCCCGAAGTGCCGGTATTGGCCGGCAATGTAGCCACGGCTGACGGGGCTCAGGCGCTTATCGATGCCGGCGCCGACAGTGTCAAGGTTGGTATCGGCCCGGGCTCCATCTGCACCACGAGAATTGTAACCGGGGCCGGAGTACCTCAGGTGACGGCCATTATGAACGCTGTATCGGCGGCGGCCAAGTCCGGCATTCCGGTCGTGGCCGATGGCGGCGTGCGTTTCTCGGGCGACGTCGCCAAAGCGCTGGCCTGCGGCGCCCAGGCTGTCATGATCGGGTCGCTTTTCGCCGGGACGGAGGAATCACCCGGTGAAACCGTTCTGTTTGAGGGCCGTTCGTTCAAAGTGTATCGCGGTATGGGATCATTGGGCTCAATGACGAAAGGTAGCAAGGATCGCTACTTTCAGGAATCCGAAGAGGACGCCGGCAAACTGGTGCCGGAAGGAATCGAAGGCCGCGTGCCGTATAAAGGTTCCCTCGCCGAATCGGTTCATCAACTGGTGGGCGGGCTGAGAGCCGGCATGGGTATATGCGGCGCCGCCGACCTGACTCAACTGGTCGCGAAGGCTCAGTTGGTGCGGATAACATCAGCCGGAGTTACCGAGTCGCACCCCCACTCGGTGCCGATCACCAAGGAAGCGCCCAATTATCGGCGTATGTCCTAAATGCCGGAAACTTTTGTCGGAATGTTAGTGTTTTTTTGGTGTATAGATATTGGCTTGACAAAGCAGGAGAAACAGTCGCGCTTTAGATGAGAATTTGAAGTGAGGAAAGTCCGAGCTCCAAAGAATCAGGGCGCCCGGTAACACCGGGGCGGAGTGATCCGACGGAAAGTGCCGCAGAAACTATACCGCCCGCCGTTTGCGGGTAAGGGTGAAAACGTGGTGTAAGAGACCACGACCGTCGGCAGTAATATCGACGGTGGGTAAACCCCGCCTGGAGCAAGGCCAAATAGGGGAAGAGGGGTTGATTCGCCCCGCTATCATTCCCGGGTAGGCCGCATAGAATGGCCGGGCAACCGGTTCATCAAGATAAATGACTGTTGGTCCCGCGTTTGCGGGATTACAGAACTCGGCTTACCTCCTGCTTTCCAAGCCTCCAAAATTCTGGAGGCTCTGATGAGCTTTACAAAACGGACCACACCATTAAAGTGGGTGTTGGCTCCGGAACTGGACAAGGAGCAGGTAGCCGCTCTGGTGACTGAGTGCAATCTACCGGATCAGGTCGTCAAGATTCTGATCAACCGCGGCCTTGACAATTACGATACGATCAACCGGTTTCTCCACCCGCAGTTGAATGATCTGAGAGATCCCTACGCTATGACCGGCATGCGGGATGGCGTCCAGCGTGTCACCGAGGCCTTCTGCAACAATGAGAAAATGATCATCTACGGTGACTACGACGTCGATGGTATCACGGCCACCACTCTCTTGTATATGGTGCTTGGTAAGCTCGGCGGAAACGTTGATTATTACCTGCCCAACCGGCTGGTCGAGGGATACGGATTGTCCAGGGATGGGATCGATGAGGCCAAGTCGCGTGGAGTTACGCTGATTATCACCGTGGATACCGGTATCACCGCGGTCGAGGAGGTAGAATACGCTCGTTCGGTTGGCCTCGATGTCATCATCACCGATCACCATGAGCCGGGTGGGACCATCCCTAAGGCAACGGCAGTCATTAACCCCAAGACCGACGGTGCCAACTACCCGGATGAACTCTCCGGTGTCGGTGTGGCTTTCAAATTCGCTCAAGCCTTGTATCAGGCCCACAATCAGGATGAGCGTGACCTTGACGAGCATCTCGACCTGGTAGCTATGGGTACCGCGGCCGACATCGTGCCGCTGGTTGGAGAAAACCGTGTTCTGACCAAGTTCGGTATCAGGCAGATCGCTCGCACCACCAAACCGGGTCTCAAATCCCTGACCTTCGTTGCAGGCCTGATGGGAAAGGATATCAGTACCGGCCAGGTGGTGTTCATTCTGGCGCCGCGTATCAATGCGCTCGGACGTCTGGGTGATGCCAAAGAAGCGGTCCGTTTGCTTTCCACACGGGATGAAAAGGTGGCTTCCGAGATCGCCCGCAAGCTCGATGACGAGAACAAACGTCGCAAGGAAATCGATGAGACCACGCTCAGAGAAGCTCTAAGTCAGATCGACGAAGTAGTTGATCTCGAAAACGACCGGGCTATTGTTCTGGCCGGCGAGGGTTGGCATCAGGGTGTGATCGGTATTGTGGCGAGTCGGATTGTCGAACGGTACCATCTGCCGACTATCATGATCTCGGTGACGGATGGTGAGGGCAAAGGTTCGGCTCGGTCGATCCCTGGTTTTCATTTGTGTGAGGCACTGAAAGAGTGCGAGCACTTGCTCATAAAGTATGGCGGTCACAAATACGCCGCCGGTCTGTCTATCAGAGACGACCGCATCGAAGAGTTCCGCGAGGAATTCAAGCGGGTATCAATCAACCACCTCAGCAATGAAGACATCACGCCCAAACTCCACATCGACCTTGAAATCGAATTGACCGATATCAATGACCACCTCATGCAGACAATTGAGGAGTTTTCACCTTTCGGTCCGCAGAACATGCGGCCTGTTTTCCTGACCCGCAACTGCGAGGTGGTGGGACAACCGTACATGGTCGGCAGGAATCATTTGAAGATGCGGGTGCGTAAGGGTGATCCCGTTTTTGATGTCATCGGTTTCGGTTTTGGTCAGATGGCCCATCTGATTTCATCTAAGGGCTGCCTGGTCGACATGGCTTATGTCATCGAGTACAACACTTATAATGATGTGACCCGCAAACAGATCCGCCTGAAGGACATCAAATTGACTGCGGGCAACCTGTCTACCGGCTTCGAGTGATAATGGATTTACTCGACCGATTCCTCCGGGGAGATATTCGTGCCCTGTCGCGCATGATCACGCTGGTGGAAAATCGCGTCGAGGGCTATCGCGAGGCGTTGGGGCAACTGTACCGCAAAGCCGGCCGGGCTGTTAAGATTGGTCTGACCGGACCGCCCGGCGCGGGGAAATCCAGTCTGGTCAATTGTCTGGTTGGTCAACTCATCAATGAGGGTGTCACGGTTGGGGTTGTCGCTGTCGATCCTTCTTCACCATTTACGGGCGGCGCTTTGTTAGGCGATCGGGTTCGCATGAATGAGTTCCCCACCGACGGACGGGTGTACTTTCGCTCTATGGCCAGCCGTGGCGCCACCGGTGGGTTGTCCGCGGCCACTGACAACGTCTCGGTGGTGTTGGATGCCTTCGGATTCGATTTCATCCTCATCGAAACGGTCGGCGTCGGTCAGGTGGAGTTGGATATTGTCGACGCCTGCGATACGGTGGTGGTGATCATCGTGCCCGAATCCGGTGATGCCGTCCAGACCATGAAAGCCGGCTTGATGGAAGTGGCCGACGTCATGGTGGTCAACAAAGCCGACCGGCAGGGCGCCGAAAGTCTGGCGGCAGAACTCAAGTATACCCTCCATCTGAGAAAGACAGCTAAGGACGCTTGGGCGGTGCCGGTCTTGACCACCCAGGCCAATCAGGGAATCGATGTCGATAAGTTGCGTGGTCGAATTAAGGAGCATCTGGAATTCATCAGGGCAAACAACCACTTCGATGATCACCGACGGCTACAGATTGAGAAAAAGATCCTTGCCATTCTCAGTCACAGGTTCCGACAGGAGTTTCTCGATCGGCTGACCGACCAGGTTGACTTTGACAGTATCGTCGACGACGTGTACCACGGCCATGCTGACCCGTACCAGGTCTCGGACGAGCTTTATCAGAAGTACGCCTGTTCGTAAACACCTCGTGGCGCGCGGGCGCAGACGCCCTAAGGTGGACCACACGGACACGTCTCCCATAGGTAAGGATCCCTGAGATCCTGACAAAGCTTCATCCTGAGCGGAGTCGAAGGGCGGCAAGCACGGCGTGCAAATGGGTTCGTTTTGTGTATTTTTATATTCGGATAATAGGATCGGTGGTGATTACGAGGCCTGCCGATTATGTGGCCCGGACGTTCGTCCGGGTTTCTCTCTTGGAGTATGGGCACCTTGAGACCCGGACAAATGTCCGGGCCACCCAAGCCGAAGACAAACCTCCCCTACCAAACCTGGAATTGGCGGGCACGGGTGAGTTTCCGGACGAGACGCTGTTCGTGGTTCGTGAGATTCGTAATTCATGGGGCTGGTCCTTTTATTAACCGATGTACAGACGCATCTTGGTTGGAATTGGCCGTGTTTTTGTGTGGGAAAGTAGGGTGGGTCCGTCTCGCCGAAGGCCCGCCGTAGGAGGGGACCCGCCAATTACCGGAACACGTTCGTACTCTGTCATTCTGGCGCCCCATGTCATTCCCGCGCCCCTCTGTCATTCTGGCGCCCCTATGTCATTCCCGCGAACGCGGGAATCCATCTTCTCTTTCTGAGTCATTCTGGCGAAGGCCCCGTAGGTCGATACCCCTGCCCCGAAGGGGTCGCGAAGCGAGGTCTCGACATCGGCGAAGCCGTCTCAAACCTGTTGGGGGCGGAGGAATAACAGACAATAATGCCTATATTGAGCCTCACGCACGACACTATCACTTGACACGACCCCAAAATTGCGTATAGTACCATCCTGTAGTACGAACGACATTGGGATGCGACGCAGCACACTTATCCGAAGGAGTTCTGCAAAAGTGGCAGATACAGGACAAGACAGGCGATGTTCGAGGTGGCTCAGGACGCAGGAAACCCAGAGGGTGCCTTGGGCTGCGCGGCCTGTGCGTATGAAGGTGTTGACCAACAACGAATATTGGGTTTTGTAACGGTACCCCACCCAGCGGGTGGGTTCTTCAACATGAAACGGTACCCCGCCCAACGGGTGGGTTCTTCAACATGAAACTGAAACACTACGACAACGACGGTCGCGCTCGATTCGTGACCTTCTGCACCCATCGTCGTCTCCCCTTATTGACAAATCGCCGATTTCGTCGTATCGTGGTGGAGGCAATCGATGAACATTGCGCGGCACATGGCTTCTCCGTGCTCGGCTATGTGATAATGCCTGAGCATGTGCATCTTGTCTTGTGGCCGCCGGAGGTTATGGCGGTCGGATCGGTCGTGGGCGAAATCAAACGATCGGCTGCGAAGGAGATTCTCAATCACTTAGATGCTGCCGACAGTCGGGTGCTGAATCAGTTGATGGTTATGCGCAGTTCGGTCTCACGTCGGGTGGTATGGCAGCGTCGATGTTATGACCATAATTGTCGAAGTGAATCATCAGTTTGGGATAAGGTCGAGTACTGTCATCGGAATCCGGTAGAGCGCGGATTGGTTCGAAAGGCCGAAGATTGGGAATGGAGTAGTTGTCGATGGTATGCCGGACACAGAGATGTTCCGTTGCAAATGGACTTGGCTGCGCGACGGAATTAACCCACCCGCTGGGTGGGGTACCGAAGAAAGAGTTTGCAATGATTTTGACGTGTGTTACCAGTTGGGGTACCGAAGAAAGACTGTACAAAGAAACTAATATGTGTTACCGGTTTTATGTCCGTATCGATATCGAGATACCTGAGACGATTACCGATGAGCAAAGGAAGACGCTGGAGGAGTGGTAGGGTCATATGGCTAAGGAGACGAACAACAGGTGGTACTGGACTGTGGTCGTGGGGATAATTGCCTATATGGCTGGCGGTTTTTTCAATCCTTGGATGGAGCACTATGGTGGTAAAGCACTTAGCAAGTTTATTGACCCTGATGTCGAATTGCGATGCGAATCAATCTTGCTCACAAAATCTCGTACCGGGGAAGTCCCTAACGTCAAGCTGAAATACATCGTCCGGAACCACGACGAAACTGATAGAACGGTAGCCCTCAAACTACTCAGCGCCACCAACGCCGGACTCACGGCAGATGTCCCTATGAGCCCCATTCGATTGGAGGGGTTGGGCATTCATTACGACAGCATTGATTTTCCTGCTCCCACGTTGCGAATGATGTTCAGGTTACAACCAACAATCCGAAATCAACAGTGGACCATAGAGTATGAAGTCGGAGATCAAAAGACCGAGTATAGTATTGCGCTAGACACCGCCGAGATCACAAAACTATCCTACTTGTTAACACCCTCCGACAGTTTTGCTATGTCGAATCTGGGCTTTTGGGAGTTCTTCCATACGACACCAGCTACATTCGTGGACACTGTAAATGGAGTTGCCACGCTGTCTCACGATTATTATTTGTACAACGTCTTTGTTGCCCCAACCGAGGCAGTAGAGTTGGGTGTTGACTCGAACTACGACAACGTTGCTGATTGGTTTCCGGGTGTCAACGACCTCGGTAAGGATTTCCCTGGTAGGGTGAGTGAGATTACATTCGATTGTTCGATATATTCGCGAAGAGTCGCCGGCTTCGTGATTGGCGTAAAGGAAAATCACTATCCCCGAGACTCCATGTTCTTTGAGCAACTCATCGGCAGCGGTTACGAGAAGATGTACTCCAACTTTGGAGCCATTATTGATCCCCGTGTCAAGCTCGCCGATCAGTTCATCTACATTAGGTTTCGTATGTAGGCAGGCGAGTGGCTCACAGCATCCCATCTATTCAGGCCGGGTGGCCCATCCGCTTGGAGGCTGTCTCAAAAGGGTTGTTATGACGCTTGAAAGATGACGGAGTTTTCGATTGCGGTGGTTGAGGGTTCAATGTTCAGATCAGTTTGGCCGGTTA
>SDBU01001823.1_pt1 | contig 29419 bp, 15 predicted proteins | sample 2277071 | NCBI WGS metagenome assembly SDBU01 (sample SAMN10397929, study PRJNA504765) | marine sediment metagenome | isolation source: marine sediment core GS08_GC12, 126 cmbsf | place: Arctic Ocean: Gakkel Ridge, Loki's castle | collected 2008 | reverse complement strand
CCTGCCTTAGTCTTGCCAATGCAGCGAACCGTCTTGGCGACTTTCTTCTTCGCAACCTTCTTCTTGGCTTTCCGTTTCGCCATGTCCATACCTCCTGAAGTGGTGTGAGCGCCATAGTCTACTCTCTATACAATGATTTCAAGCCTCTGCGTCAACAAGAAAGGATTGGTCGACACCCCGCATCCATGTCCCTTTAGGATGAGAGCGTTTTTGACCAAACTGACTCATTCAACGGAAGCGAGATCAGTAAGAAAACGAGTCAATCTGGTAGCACCGTAGACTGCGATCCCCGCCGTCTAACAAATGACCTTTCCAAAACCCACCACAGACTGGCCCCTAAGACAGAAACGCTTTCACACGCCAAGAGAGGGTAGTTCTCAGACGTGTGCGAGGTGTGGCACGGCCTATATTCTGTCGCTATTTCCCATGGGACAGTAACTTACGTGGAGTGATCTGATTCGTTTTATGTTTTTCTATATATATATATAGGCAAAATTAAAAACGAAATAGTCGATGCTGGCTTTGGCCGGAGTCTGGTCTTGCTTGGCACTCATCAATGGCTCCTTTCTGCCATGCCAAAACTACAAAACTACCTCTTAACATCATGGACTCCGTGTCCGGATTAAGCTGACGGGAAACAACACACCCTCTTGTGAACATCGATTCCAAGATGACTTTTTGACATGGCCGTTCCTTTCTGGCTATGAGTTGACCAAACAAAACATAGCCTACTGGGCGGCCTTTTCATATAGTATCACAGCGAATCTCACTACACACCATCAATCGATTCTGGAGTCAGAAATTCGTATCGATGGGAGTACGATATCGCAGTCACTACCTTAATGGGCACACCTTGTCCTTCCGCCTGATTTTCCTATCACAGGATGAAATAGCGTTGAGAATTCTCAGTCTTGTTTTGGGCTCCTCCCACCTCTGGTTGTATCTTCGTACCATTTCCTCTAACGCTTCTGTACTGCACGTAGTGAGGAGGGCCCAGTCCAACATGCCTATGCTCATGTGAGGGAGAAAGTCGAGGAAGATACTAACATTCGATGGGTTCTCCATCCCTGCCAGCTCATATAGGATGGGCGACACATCTAATTCCTCGCGCGGGGTAAAACAAGGGTAATGAGAATAGGCGCGTTCTTGGAGCGCAGAGATCCTTTGGAGCTCTATCTTCTTAGCCAAATCACGAGGTTCTTTCCTCTCGCAGATAATAGTAGCCGCCTGCTCATATGCCGGGTCTTTCACATCTCCCTCGATCAAGCTGATGAGCGCAGACGTGACCACGGGATCATTGAACCGACCTAAGGTACGAGTGGCACGCCTTCGAATATCTTCATTATCACAAGTGTTAAGGACATTAAGAAGTGCCGGGACAGCTCGTGTGTCTCCGATTTTCCCAAGGCTGATAGCGGCTTCTCCCTGCAGGATTAGACTGTCCGTTGTGGCAAGACAACCGAGTAGGGCCGGGATAGCGTCCTTGTGTCCTCTTTCACCTAATGCATAGACTATCTCCTTCTTGATGGATTCATCTTCTACGGTGTCAAGTATACCTAAGAGTGGAGGCACAAGTGCGGTATCCTTCTTTTGACCCAACAGTTTGGCGGCTTTTTTCCGAGCATCATCATGGTGGGCTGCGCTCAAAATTGAAAGCAACGCAGAACTGGTCTCGGAGCTCTTACAGCACCCCAGAACTGAAACCGCTTCGAGCCGCACGTTTTCATCTCGAGTAGTATGACATATATCAAGTAAAGTAGGAACAATCCGAGGATCACTGGACTTTCCCAAGACCCCTCCCGCTCCATCTCTAGCGTAGCTATTATTAGTTCTGCTAAATAGCTCTAGAAGTGGGCCGCTGCTTGCAGCGTCCTCAAAGCGTTCAAGTGCACGCCTCACATCCAGACTCAAAAACCAGTCTGTGCTTGCATCAAGCAAGTTAATCAATGGGACAACAGCTTCAGGATCTCTGATCTCTCCCAAGGCTTTAACCGTAGCACCTAAGGTTTCTCTGTCACTGGAAGATCTCAGGATGTCTAAGAGGTGGGGAACGGCCCTCAATTCTCTAATCTCTCCCAGCTTAGCTGCTGCCGATCGCCTAATTGCACACGATTCAGCTCTCAAGGACCTAAGTAAGATGTCGATTGCTCGATTGTCACCCTGTTCAGCAGAGAGGTAAATTGAACGCCATCGTAGATCGTCGCTGCCCATTCTCTCCGCTGCGTCAGTCAGCGCTGCCACGGCTTCAGGAGTATTGGTTTCCCTTAGAGCTCGGGCGACAGCAACTACCACCTTCTCGCTGACACTATTTCTCAGGAGATCAATGAGCACAGGTACCAATCGAGTGTCCTTAATTCTCGCCAAGACTGATATTACATCACAGATTACATCTTCACTATCAGTGACACCAAGAATGAATCTAAGTGCCGCTACTCGTTCCGGATCTTCTATCTCACTCAGGACTTGCACTCCACACCGCATAAGATGGTTATCTGCCGTTCTGACAGTATCAAGAAGCCTCCGAATCACATCCGATGAGTCCCATTCAGTAAGAATGCGGGAAACATGGGAGCCTAGTACTTTATCGCCACTCTCCATAACACATTGTCTAAAGATCCGTGATCTATGATCCTCACCGTAGCTGCCCATCTCATGAAGGCATTTGGCAGCAAGTTTGAGGTGCTCCCGATATAGAATCAAAATTGACCCTTCCGGCGGATTGAGTATGTTGTCCACAAGTGTCTCGGCTTGATCTTCCTCCAGCAACCCGGCTAAGAACCGTATAGACTCCTCCCAATCCGGATGAAATAGGTAGGATCGCATTTTCGAAAAATCGTACTCATACTCTTTCAGGCAATTCATCAGATATTCTGCAGCGAGATATTCCTGAAAAGATCTATGTCTGAAAGCTACCGCGTCACCAGATTCAATAACAGTCACTAAGCCTCTTCGGTTTTCAATACTCTTGAGTTTATCATCGCCTATTATCTCCGTAGCCCTAATCCTGGGGAGCTGTCCAAGAAAACCATCTATAAGACTATCATGAGCCAACTTCTGTAGGTCATGGCGGATATACCAGTCATCATCCAAAGGTCGCCCAGAAGCTCTTACAGCGTCTTTGTCCTCCTGACGTGATAGAAGGTCAGTGAATATTCGTCTATAGATACCTGCTCTATTCTTGATCGGCGGTGTGATCTCTGATTTCTCGGACAAACAGTCAGATATTAGCTTGAGGAGAATCGGCACTGCGAGGAACTCATCGTCAACTGTTTCTCTTAGCTTTTCCAGTTTCTCGTTGCCTATGTATTGTTTCCATTGTGTGTCTTTGAACTTCTCCAAGCGAACAAGAGTGTAATTCCGCAGATGACCTTTTTCGGCCTCCCAAACGTTAGGTCGAGTTGTGACAAAGACTCGGTTGTAACCGAAGCTTGAGGAAGCCAAAGCTCCAACTAATGTGCTCCTGTCGTGTACTTGATCGAGCGCATCAAGGAGAAACAGAAAACGTCCGCGTGTAAGATATTCGGACACAAAGTGCTCGATCTGTGTAGGTCTATAAGGGGATATTCGAAACCTGTTTGATATTATGCGTACTATGTTTGTTTCTGAGCAACCGGCAGACTCGATTGGAGATAGGTACACTGGTATTAGAGAATGAGTGTCATAAGCCCTAGACATTCGAAGAAACAGCTCTCTAAGCAGTGTGGTTTTACCATACCCGGAATCGGCCACTACGACTATTCTACTATCTGAACCTTCCACGAAGTAACTCATATCAATTGGAGAATACTTCTCAGTCACTTGTTTACGTTCTTTCGCGGAAGTATCACTTTTCTCCTGCTTTTCCATATAGGGCTCTACATATGATCTGTTTTCACCCAAGTCCTCCTTCATCATATTGGATACATGTTTTGTAGTCCTCATCAGGTACTCACGCACCAACTTCTTCCTTTTTAGAAGCGTTAGTCTATGATCATGTTGCCGTAGGATTTTACCAGTGAGCAGTGGTTGCAGTTTTGGCTGACACCACATTTTGTCCATTAGAGTGTCTACAAAGAACTCGATGGTATCTAGTTCAGTGTGCCCAATCCTTAGACCATCATATATAGTCTCCAATGCCTTGCCCAATTGATGGTAGCTGATTTCATCTTCCACACCAGGATCAAGAAGTTTTCTCCAGAGTTCCTGGTTCACGGTGTCGCTCGCCGTGAAGCTAATGTCTAGTGTACCGTATCCGCTAGCTGCATATCCCCCACTCGCTAGTTCCTCTAGAGTTTCCTCTAACGCCTTACGAAATTCTCTTTGCTGCTCTATGCTGGTAAGCCATTGGTCTAGCTGCCTAGTGGCGAAAGCCCTTCCCAGTAGATTTATTAGTTCTATCAAAACGGCAACGGCCATGTTCGATCCCTGTTAGTTTTCCAATTCTGCAAGCTTAAATATACTCCGTGTACATGGGAATAGCAATTCGGTTAAAGGAAGACACAGGCTTGTAGAGGTTTTCCCTCTAATTATATCTTGTGGCCACGCTGTCGATATCCCAGCAGTTGTTCAAACGCTCCAGCACCCGGATCACCTGTTACCCCAGTAGCGACGTGTCGACCTCAATCGTCAAGGCCTCCCGGATTCCATCGTCCAGCACGTTGAGGGTTCGAAAGCGACGGCCCACATACACGTCAAGTTTCAGTCCCTGTACGTCTTCAAACAATCCCAATGAACACAGTTGAGACCAAAGTCACAGTCTGTCTGACGGCAACGGTTCCACGCCCTATCTTCAGAGGCAGCTTTGATCACGATGCCCACCGTCAAACAGGGAACCTCCCAGAACCCACCCCACAACCAGCCCCTAAGATAGAAACGCCGGCAGAAGCCAAGAGAGGACGGTTTTCATGCGGATTAGAGTATGGGTGTGGTCGTTATCTTCTGTGGAAGAGTGACTTAGGTTAGCTTGGCTTAATTCGTTTTATGTTTTTCTATATATATAGAGGCAAAATTAAAACGAAATAGTCGGCCCTGGTCTGAGCTTGTTGTCGGGCTGAAAGAAATACGCGCGTACTTGCTCCGCTATCCGCAAGACGTAGGCTATCTGTTGTTGCTTATTCTTCTTCACTGTGCCGTCCTCCCTCCAGGATCGCATTCAGTCCAATTCTGAAGCTCGGACTGTTCCAGCTTTTTGGGGAGAACGTCCACCATGAAACTATCTCAAGAAACTGCTTGACAAATGGGGATCAATACAATAATACTCTGGAGTCCCTTGGGGAAGAAAAAACACTCAAAGCAGGGAAGGAGCAGGTCACAATGCAGTACAAAAAGGGTTTCTTAATAATGGCCAGCGTGGTTGCCATGGTCCTTGGAACCATTTTGTCCAATGCCAGTGCATCAGACACACCCCAAACAGCACCTCAGGATTTCAATCCGAAACCTGTGGTAGATTCAGAGTTAATTTCAATAGACTCGTGGTCGGGAAGTGATATACTGATTGTCCATGACCTTCTAACATGGGGAATGGACATTTCTGGTGATGCAGGAGCATGCCAACAACTTAACATAACGTACAACCTAATCACCTCTGCATCATTTACTTCCATGTCGTTATCTGACTTAAACTCATACAAGGTAATTATGTTGGCAGCAGACCAGGATGCAAACTACTACAACACAATACTAGGGAATAAGGATCAACTACAAGACTATGTATCCGGTGGCGGTGTTTTAGTTGCAAATGTGTATATGGGATGGGTTGGTTATTCGACCACGCAACAGTTCCTACCTGGTGGTGTTATTCTGAATTTTGAATATTCGGAGGATGTTGATTTCCTTTTGAGTCACTATTTAGTAGCAAATCCTGACCGGCCCGTCTCAAATCCTAATACCACAATAGATAATATGAGCGCTTCGTCATCCTATTATTTCACAAACCTGCCATTAGAAGCTGTACAAATAGCGCAGGATCTCCACGGTCATACTGTCATAGCTGAATACCCCTATGGTGGCGGAACGGTACTGGCGGTTGGTATAGCCATGGAATGGTTCTACCGGCATGTGCTGGGAATCGGAGGCAATGGTGTTACTGAAAACAACTTGCGGTTATTATATAACGAGATCGAGTACGCTCTAAAGGTATCAATACCCCCTTGCGTTGAAAAATCTTTTACAGACACGACGTTGTTTGAAACTCTCCTTGGTCAGCAAGCCGTCCTGGACAATGTTGTAGTGAGTGGAGATTTTGATGGTACTCTTAATTTCACGAATTTCGAAATTGTCAGTATCACCACGGGTCCGTTTGCCGGTAAGGGATTTTCTAAGGGTGAGTGGGAAGCTACGCTTGGAGGCATTTCCTATACAGGTGATTGGAAGGGGGCCCAATTCCTCAAGCCTCAAGAGGGGAAAATCTATCTAAAAGGTGCAGTATCCGGAGAAATCTCTGCCACTGTTGAGGGATATCTGACCGAGACTGTGCCAGGAAGTGGCACTTATGACCAATATCAAGCTACCTGGAAGATAGGTCGGCTTGGAGGTACAATTACCTCGGCGACTATCAACTTAAATGGCACCGTGTCTTACCAGAGCAGTTCTGATTTTCCCGCCGTTGAACTTTATGTTCTGCAAACTAATATCGAAGGACCTATCTCCGGTCATTATAGCGGTGACTTGAGTATCATTATAACCCATCTTAGGGTGACTGAGGAAACCAACCCATATTGGGGAGAAGGCTTTTCAATAGTTTCTTATGTCTCCGAATCTGGCTCAGGGGAAGGCTGGACTTACGATAACCTTGTCTCTCCGGATAGAGTAAAATTGAAAGGTCTTTTCACCAGCCCCCTCTTTGGTATTGTTTCCGCCACCTTAGATGAAAGTGAACTTCCAAGAACCCTATTCTTAAACATAGAAAGAGTTGATCTGGGCCTGCCGCCAATGGCAGATTTAGAGGTTACAACCTGGGGGCCGGGAAGGGTGAGTCCTGGACAGACCATATCTTATGTTATTGAGTATAGGAATGATGGTGTAAGAAATGCTGAGGATGTGGTGGTAGTTGCTGTGCTTCCTTCTGAGGTTGAATATATTTCCAGCACTGGTGGAGGAATTTATAGATGGCAGACCCATGAAGTAGTCTGGAAACTCGGAACTCTCTTACCCAAAAGTGGAAGTAATTTGACTGCTACGGTTCGAGTTCAATGGGGTTTGCCTTGGGGAAGTCAACTTGAAGCTACTGCTATCGTCGGGACAACTAGTGATGAAATGGATACATACCTTGATCCTGAGATATCAGTGTATAATCTACAAGAATACCTCGACTACCAGCGGCGTGAGATAGTTTTAACGGAAGATTTACAACCAGAGCAATTAACTGAGTTGTTATTATCTGACCCTGGTTTTAAAGACTTGTACGATTACGCTTATGAATTAGGATTTGTTGATGCAGATATACCGACAAAAATGATACTTAATGACGGATCGGTATTCGTTCAAGTACCCATGTTCTCCTATTCTACCAAAGAAATCATCTTCCTCCTAAAACTTTCAAATCAAAATGATGCCTCGATCTTGCTTAAACTTAACAACGAAAGTATCTCTCTTTTCAATCGCAATAATGGATTTATCTATAACGGTATAACGGACGAGTATTCCACTTGGGGTGAAGGGCATCAAAGTATTTGCACATGGCGACAATGCATGAAACATTGTATTAGGAAGAAACTCGGGCCGTATCTGGGAGACCAAGCAATAGACGCGCTCCTTAAGGGATTGTGGGGCAAGGTGAAACGTCTTTCCTGCTACGCTTGGGCTGTAGAAAAGGCATGTTGCACATTTATTTCTGAATGCCCTCAAGACCCTACCCCTTTTGAGACCCGCCAGGAATATCAACAACACGCTTGTGAGAGAGCACCGGAACTTTTCATACAGTGTCTAAAGAGTATTCCTATAGTTGGGGAGATTGTTGAGTTGGAAGAATGTATAGTGGACTGCATAGATAAAGATTTCTACGGGAAACCAGATGGCACTCCTTGTGAAAAGCGAATAACTATTCGAACATATAGAATCTATGAGTGGGAAAATTGCGAGATGTATTTTAAGGGTTTCGGTTATTGCGAAAATTGGCCCATCATAGAGTGGACTCATCAAATTAGCGAATGTAAGGTAGAGTGTAAGGATCCGAGAAATAGAGACAAACAAGAGTCAGCTATAGCTGTCGCCCGTGATCCGAACATCAAATACGGCCCTGAAGGCTATGTCCAGCCGGGGCAAACACTAAACTATGAGGTTGAATTTGAGAACGAAGGCGAAGGGATTGCTTTTGGGGTCTATATTACAGATGTGTTGGATGAAGATTTGGACGATTTAACATTAGTCCTAGGCGGTGATGGTACTTATAATCCTTCGACTCGAACGATTACATGGTTTGTTGGTGAGGTTGGCCCTGGAGAGGGAGGCAGCTTCTTCTTTAGTGTCAATGTCAGAGGTGACGCGCCGGTAGGAACTGACATTATAAATTTCGCCACCGTCTATTTCCCCAGTGTTCCTGAAATCACGAGGACAAATGGCATAGTTTCGATCATTCCTTTACCGAACAGCCCCCCCATAGCCAATGCGGGCCCTGACCAAACTGTTAGTGGGACATGTCCAGACAGTACTGAAGTTACTTTGGATGGAATTGGTTCCAGCGACCCCGACAACGACCCGCTGACCTTTACTTGGCGTGAGAACGGCAATCCCATCGCTGGCCCAACAACCGACTCAACTGCGACTGTCATACTTGCATTCGGCACCCACACCATCGAACTCACAGTCGATGACGGTCAGGGTGAGACAGACACCGATCAGGTTGTAATCGATGTGGTTGGTCCCGGTTACGCCGCCCTCTCGGGCTTCGTTATTGCTGACTCGACGGAAGGCCTCCTCGGCGTCAATGTCGACGTCTATGATTCCACTGGCGCTCTGTGGCAGACCGTGGCAACCGACGACTCCGGATACCACCTCATCGACAGCATTCCGAATGGTGATTACACCGTCAGTATCATGACGCCGCTTGGTTACCAGGCTGATCAGGAAACACAGCCGTTTACGATCTACCACTGTCCGGTAACCGTAGATTACGAACTCACCAAGCTTGAGATTCTGATGGCTCAGCGCGGACGCGGCTACTGGATGCACCAGGTGAATGCGTTGCTTTCCGGCAAAGGTGATGCACAGGAATCGTACGATGACATGTGCAACTACATGGAACTCATTCGCACGCACTTCAACGAGCACCAATTGAATCCGGTCAATATCTTCTCCCTTGATCTGAATTCGGATTGTCCACAACGGCTCGAAGCGCTTCGGGATGTCATATCGCCCAAGCCTAACTCGAGCATGAACGACAAAGCCAAAGCACATTTGACAAACCTTTTGCTGAACATGGTTTCCGGTAAGATTGCCCAGTGGGCATTTATTAGCGAAGACTCCGCAACAGTCTCCCAGGCAATCACCTACTGCAACGTGCTGATTACTGACACAGAGCCTGAAAACGATGAAACGGCAAAGGACATAGCCGAGATGATTAACGAAGGCCAAGTAATACCGGCCGGTATGATAGACCTGGCTACACCAGACATTGCATACAAACAGGGTAGTGAACTAGGCCTTCCAACAGAATTCAGTTTGAGCCAGAACTTCCCGAATCCGTTCAACCCCATCACCGTGATCAGTTTTGCACTACCGGAAGCCTCTGAGGTTAAGCTGGAGATTTACAACATTGTGGGGCAGAAAGTGGCCACGTTAGTTGACGGCCAACTTGAAGCCGGCGAGCACATTGTCCGGTGGGACGGCCGCGATGTTGCCAGCGGTGTCTACCTTTACCGCCTTGAAGTTGGCGAGTTCGTTGAAACAAAGAAAATGATTCTGTTGAAGTAATAATACTCACAGAACTTACACGGGGACAGGTGATTCGAGCCTGTCCCCTTGAGTTTCGGCCTGGACCGGCTCAGGTGAAAAAGATCATCTAGGCCGAGACAAACTTCCGTGATCGGTCTTTATCAAAGAGCCTGGTCTACACAGCCGTGAGCCGAGCAGCTCTTGCTGCGTTGAGCGTCTGAGACCTCCACTTAAACTGCAACCTTGTCTAGATAAGAAACAGGAAGATAGGTGCCACCGGTCGGGTTAAAACCGGCCAGGTTTGCGTTCTGGCATCTTTATCATGATGCTGTTTTCTCCTTTTGACAAGTCTTATCTTTCTTGCCGTCCTGATTTTCCTTGCAAGCTTCTCTGGTCATTCTTGCCCGGTCTTTCAGCCGGTAGCTTTTGCCGGTGATCTGGATAATCTCAGCCCGATGCGCCAACAGCCTGACCTCGCTCGGCGTCAGTATAAACACGTTCGGTTTGTCTTAGATCTTTTGGAACGGATTCCCAAGAAGGATGGTTCTGAGCAGATCTATCTCTGTAGATTTCTGTGGCTCAGCTATACCGAACAAGACGATCGTGGCATGCCATTCGAGCATGGATTCGAATCTGAAGATGAGCTAATTGTATACCATACAGGTTTGGATGCGGTTTTTGACACTGAACAATGAGAGATGCTGCAGTCTCTCAAATGCTGTTTTGAACATCTATATCCATAAGAGTCCTAATACTGGTTCCCTCATACAAGTTCCCTCAACCTCTCAAGAATAACAACCTCGGCAAACGTATCCTGTTTGCAGTATTCCAAGAGGGCTTCACGAACACGTAGTTTATCTTCGTCACTAACATCAGAATCAAATGTGATGCGTCGGAATTCAATACCTGCTTGAACTCCATCATAGATCTCCATCCCGTCATAAGATAAGTTGCTCAAAGCTGGTAAGACATCCTTGAGAGATGCCGATCCTTTCTGCTTAGGATGGTAATAGTCGAAATTACGAAATATTGGAAGTAAATCCTTAATCCTTGGCAAGACATTCCCCTCAATCCAAGCCTCGTGTTCTTGAAAAACATCAGCACATTCGGCCAATCGTCCTCTTTCAAATACGTCATTAAAAACGAGGATGTCTCCAACGTCTCCCAAAGATTCTCTGAGTTTTCGTAGAAGGGTCGGTCTAGGATCGGCCGCATTATCAATGAGAAAAGAAATGTGAGTAGGGTCTGAGCCTGGACTTTCGAACACGTGAAGACTGAATTGAAACGGAATCTTCTGGTAGGGGCTAGTCCCGTCATAAAGGGGGATGGCCGAATCGATGGTTTCAAAATCCAATAAATACAAAGGGTAGGCTAGCACGCCGAGAAACTCCCCGATCTTCTGCTCATCTACGTGGGGTTCACCAGAAATGGCACAAGTTCTCTGAATCATCTGCTTTGCGCTGAGTTTGGTATCCTCGGGAATATCAGAAATCGAAGTTACACCACTTTCAAGTAAACCAAAACACTTCTTACCTCCATAATACAGTTCAAACACATTCCCTTCAGGTAAGAAATCCCAGCAATGTTTCTTGAGATCACATTTGTATGGTTTATTGCAGAACGGTCCAATACTCTGCTCAGGTTGCTCTTGGCGATCCATAATGGCATGCATGTCCGTAATCCGAGATTCAATGCCTGCAATTTGCTTCTCTACCAAATCAGTGATATCAGAAGAAACCAATAACTCAGTAGCATCAATGTCACCGTCCTTCACGTACTGGTTATTAACATGCATCAAGATACAGCTTCGAATCTGCAACCCTGCTGACTCTAAACAAAACCTCTGAAAGCTGACATCATCATAATGCTCATCCTTCACGCGAGTGCTAGATTTTACCTCTACCAAATCCCATTTGCCATCTTCAACGGGAACTAGGATGTCAACTCTGGCGTAAACGTCACCTGTTTCACAACTAGCCTTAATGCCCGCCTCAAAGATTGTATTTCGATTCAATATATTCCCCTGAGTCGACTCCAGGGTCTCCACAAAATCTTTTGCGGACAAGTCTATGCCATCGGGAAACAGGTTCTTGGCCAGACTGCCGACCAGCTTTCCTTGCTTGAATAGGTGCTCCGTAAACAGGTCAATCCGCGGTATCCGGTCTTTAGCGTTCGTCGCGACCCAAAGCAGCTTTGGGCACTTAAGACCGAGAAGATATTTCGACTTCGTCAACAAACTCATCGCCATAACAACCTCCCTCATTATTCAATTCTCGCTTGTTTTTGATTGATAATAGAATATGCAATCCACGTCAAGGAGAGAAGAGAAACTGACCCCAGACGATGTTTACACTGGTCGGTCTGACCTGCCCCCGGTTATTGTATTACTCGTTAAGTTAGTCCCGTCATGGTTTTTGTCAAGCTGACTCTCGGGCGTAGGTGCAACCACGATTCCAGCCGTCTAACAAATAACCTCCCCAAGACCCACCACAGACCGGCCCTTAAAGCAGAAACGCCAGGACACGCCAAGAGAGGGCGGTTCTCAGGTGGATTATAGTCCGGGCATGACCGTTATCTACTGTGGGAGAATCACTTAGGTTGTGTGATTTAATTCGTTTTATGTTTTTATATGTTCATGTCCCCCGTGTCCGGATTATGCTAAAACGCTGCACTAACACACAACAGCGTCTATGGGAGTCACGAGACGAGAGTAGTTGTCAGCATGAGTTATGACCATAAGTAAGGACTCCCTGTCGTATCCTGGTTCTCCGCTCCTCCAAAGCGACATCAACATATTCAGTTCATCCCTATTCACACACTGAGCAAGAACAGCCGCAACCTCATCCGAGCCAAGCCCCCCAGGCTCTCTGAGGAACTCTAGCAAGAAAGGTCGTAACGCTGATGCGTCAGCCTCATCCAAAGACATGGCAGCCATCTCCCTTACGTAAATACTAGGGTCTCTTAGCAACTGCACTAGTTCGAGTGTTGATTCCGGCGTGTGGATTTGTCCTAAGGCGAAGGCGACATTGAAACGCACTTCCTCGCCAGTGTCTTGAGCAGCTGCACGCAACATTGGCACTGCCTCTCTTGCATCTAGGTACCCAAGGGCGCAGGCAGCGCATCCACGTGCCCATCCAGTTGAGTTTTCGAAAACATCCATTATAAGGGCCACTGTGTTGTGTGCACCTACACATCCTAGTGCCTGCACCGCAGCGCCCCTGCAGAGTTCGTCTGGGTCGCGTAGCTGATCAGTGAGGGCTGGTACTGCATCAACGGCCCGCAGATCGCCAAGTGCATCAGCCGCGCGAGTGCGAACCCAGGCGCTTTCATCCTGAAGCGACTTTATCAACGATGGTATGGCTTCTTGCTCGTCAAGCGCTCCCAATGCGTCGGCCGCAGTCGCACGGACTGTTTCGCTTGGATCGTCCAAGGCACTAACTAACGTACCTAAGGCAACAGGTGAACCTACAGCGGCCAACCCTCTAACTGCGACTTCGCGGATATCCTCATCCGAAGTCCTCATGCTCCCCATCAGAGCCCTTACAAGTTCTAGCGATTGAATCTCTCGCAGAGCCCGGGCAGCGCTCTTTTGCACTTGGTAATCGTCATCTCCTAGAGCAGCAAATATCCGGATAATCGCGTCGCGTGCGTTCAAACTGCCAAGTGCAATAATCGCACTTGAGCGCACTGCCGCAGATGGGTCTCTAAGAGCTTCAACCAGGGACTCGCAGGAATCTTGTGCCTTAACTAGACCCAAGGCCTCTGCCGCAGAGGCGCGTACGAACTCGTTGTAGTGTTTGAGCGCTTTTTTCAACGTTGGCACAGCCCAGACCACGCCTAGCTTGCCAAGCCCAACTGCTGAAAGGGACATGACTTCTGGATCGGGATCGAGTCGCAGTGATTCTTCAAGATAACCTTGCACCTCGTCTCCGCCAAGTTCTGCAAGTATTTCGAAGAATATCTTACATTGACAATCCTCGCTTAAAGCTCTTCTGCACCGCTCCAGAACAGTCTTTTGCAATTCCGCCTTGCCTTCGCTGATTTGTTGGATGCATCGTGCAGCAAGGGCAAAATGTCCGCCATAGACATGGAGTGGAGAATCAGGATGTACGTTAATGAGGAGTAGAATAAACCTCCTGGCAGCATCTGTGTCCAGCATCCCGGACAAAAAACTCATTGTGTTAAGCCACTGAGGGCTATGAAAGTATGGCTCAATGGCAACCACGTCGGCATCAGAGTACTTGAGGTATTCAAGCAGGTATTCTGCCGCCAAGAATTCCTGGAACGACCGGTGTCGAAACGCCACCAAATCGCCTGGTTCGAGGATTGTTAGCACGCTGCGCTGAGCCTCTAGATCCTTCAACTTCTCCTCTCCAAGAACCGCAGCTGCCTGCGTACGTGGAAACTGCCCAAAGTAGCCCAAGATTAATGTGTCGTGTGCCAGCTTACGCAAGTGGTGCCGTGCATACCAACCATCAGAGACTCGCCCACCCGCCGCCTTAATGGCTGCAATTTCTTCGGGCCGCCTGAGCAAATCGTTGAAAATGCGTCCATACAAATCCGCCCGATTCTTCACCGGGGCTATCTCTTCTGTTCTGTTGCCGATATGCTCGGAAACAAGTTTGAGTAGGATAGGTATTTCGAGAAACTTCTTGTCAACAACATTACATACTCGTTCGAGCATAGGCTGGCCGAGGTATTCTTTCCAGCGTGCTTCATCGAACTCACGTAGGTACAGTCGATGGTATCCGACGAGGTGACCACGTACCATCTCAAACACATTAGGGCGGCAAGTTATCACTACGCGATTGCATCCCAGCCCATTACGCTCCAGACAACCCAGCAGCGGGTCTAGATCCGGTATTTGATCCAACGCATCGATAAGGAACACAAAACGGCCGTCGCGAAACAGCCCATTCACAAACGTAACAACTTGGCTAGTGCGATATCCGGATCGATCAAAGCGCCCTTCGACTATCTTGCGAATGTGAACTTCCGAGCATGAACTTGCCTGCCCAGGACTGAGGAGTATTGGAATGATGTTGATACGGTCGTGTGTTTTGGCCATGCGCAGAAGCAAATCGCGCAGTAAAGTCGTCTTGCCGCTGCCTGATTCGCCAATTACAGCGGCATTAGTGAATTCTCCTTGTAGAAAATACGAGTCGAGGTCGATTTCCAAATAAGACTCAGTCAACCTTGCCTTGTTAAAGGTTGGCAACCAATCACGCCGCCCTTTTCTCTGATCCCGCTCCATCTCAATCAACGGTTCAATATAGGATTTTCCCGATCCGAGATCGTCTTGCAGAATACTTGCAACCATCTCAGATTCATCTGTAAGGTAGCTCGCAACGAGTTGCTTCTTTTTGTAGCCTGTCAAACGGTGATCGTGCTGGAAAACGATCTTCATGGCGAGCAGTCCTTGGAGTTCCTGATACGCTCGCATCTTATCAATCAACACATCGACAAAATACTCCACAGCTTCAAGCTCTCCAGGGCCAATTGTCAGATCTTCATATATGTTCTCTAACTCACGTCCAAGTACCTTGTAGTTGATTCTCTCGGGCGTCGCGGGATCCAACAGTTTTTGCCATAGTTCTCGACGAACCCCTTCGGCAGCAGAGAAGCTGTGGTCCACTGCACCACGCGAGAGAGTATCGAAACCAGCCGTGGTGAGTTCGTCAACCGCTTGCTCTAGAGCCTTTCGGAAAGCCCTCTCCTGCTCTTTACTCTTTAGCCAGGCGCTGACCGACTGCCCGACAACAGTCATCACAACGCAGTCGATGAGATTGGCTGCTATGTTCATTGGTTCTAACATTATGCCCGATAGCTCCAGCTTAGTAACTGCCCGCATCGTAATTCAACCGTACATCATTGACAAGTTTATTTCTGGGATTCAACCGCACCACCAGTGAAGGCAACTTTCCCGCCAAATTCCCATCCGACCTCTGGGTTAACATCAGAGCGAAACATAAAGCTGGTCTTTTTAGTCATGCTAGGCCACTGCAGATCAAGCACATAGCACGCTAACACGATTCGCCAATGTGGCTACGTCACGTGTGGACCGAGGACGGAGGAAGATTCCAAGGTTGTCAGCTACTCCCTGCTTAATATCTTTCTATCTGAAATGACAGCCAAAAAGTTCTGTGTTCTGTGCAGTCACCCCGCCACTTTCGTATCCGCAAATATTACAGTCACTTACGCGCACATACTGACGAAACGGTTTTCTGTGAGTGATTGTACTTCCTCAGACAATCCGGACAGGCGATATTGAAATCTAAGACACAGTTTGTCTGATGGCAATAGCCTCTTGGTAGTTTCGTTTCCCCTACCGCCGCAATATACCGAAAATGGGCTAAGAGGTCAATGGATTTGGTGGGGCGGGATACCCCCCCCACCCCCTTTCGATGGGACCCATTTTAGGATGCTGGGTTCCCATCCCTCTGAAATGTCGACGGTTTTTCAGGATTGGCCATGAAAAGAGGCTCCCCGAACCGAGGAGCCTCATCTGTAGTTCAGTTTGTGTTCGGTGTCGGCGCTATGGGCACGCCACCGGGTCAGGACCTCCCTGAAACAGATACGATACCAGCCAGGTCAGGTCGCCCACATCAATTCCACCGCTGCCGTCGACGTCGCCTTCATAGAGGCAGGGTGGCGCCGGACCGCTCTGGAAGAGATACGCCACCAGATAGGTCAGGTCCGCGACATCTACCGAACCACTGTGATCTAAGTCCGCTCGTACATCACAGCAATCTATTCCCCTGGTATCAGCCAGAACCAGTAAAGAGTAAAGGTCAGCCACGTAAATCATTCGGCCCTGCACTATCATTTGGAAAGGTCTGGCCGGAGTAGCCAGGTATCCCGCAGATAAGGGGTTCGCAGGATCCCCAATATCCACCACCTCTATTCCTCCGTCGTGTATTCCTTCGTGTGTGACACAATAAGCCGTACTCTGGCTCAATGACACACTTGACCACCGTTCGTTTGTAAGATACTCCGATACGAAGATAGGATTCATGGGATCTGTTACATCAAGCACCACAAGACCAGTATCGACGACAAGGTAAGCCAAGTTTCCATCTACAGCCACATCAAGGTAAAGGCTGTGGCCATCAACCAGGTGCTCGTTTATGACCACGGGGGCGACAGGGTCGGTGGCGTCTACAATAACCAGGCCTATAGAGCCCCCCGCCAGATAGAGAAGATTCCCTTTAACGTCCAAACCATCGAAGCCGTGTGGAAATGCCGTCTGGCTATGTACAATAGGATTAAGAGGATCACTTATATTGACAATCGCAAGGTCGGTCACCCCGTTATTTACCCTGAGGTACAGCATGTTCCCATCAAGTTTCATTATTCTGGTGATACAGCCGATCAAAGCAGTCTGACCCATTAGGAGCGGCGAAGTTTGATCGGAAATATCCAGCACCAAGAGACCGTCATAACAATCTACAGCGAAAGCCAGATTCCCTGATATCACAACATCCGAAATCCAGCCGGAAGCAACATATTCAGCTATGATTGTCATATCTTTTGGTCGGGCAACGTCAACAACGAAGAGGTTTGGCGAGCATACCATGAATGCAGTCTTGTCGACAACGTCATGGCGCTGTATCGACCCCATGACTTCATAAGTACTTACAACCTCCGTACTGTCTAGAAGGCTAATGTCCGCTACGTGCACTCCGTCAAATTCCGAAGTGATCAGAAGGAGTGTGTCTGCAAAGGTACAGCACGACAGGGCATCATCCACTCTCACCCAACCTGCTGTGAGAATTGTTGGCGGATCGCTCACATCGAATATCCTGATCCCTCCATGTCCGAATGGAACAATGAGGAAATCTCCGAACGGAACAAAGGATTGGATGTCATGCCCTACATACGTAGTCGTCATGAACTGGAGTGAAGTCGGATCAGCGACGTTTACTACTGACATGTAGTTCTCCAACGGTTTCACGGAACCATAGCTTGCATAAGCAATAGTGTCTACTACCAATACCTCTACGGCAGATACAAGGGGGTCGTTCATCAAAACAGGTGCCGTTGGGACGCTAATGTCAAATACCTTGAGCCAGCCGTCAGCCACGTAAAGTAGATTCTCATCAAGATCGAGACTGGTAGCGCCATATTCAGCATCAACGGCGGCAACAACCTGGGGGTATGATGGGACAGAGATACTTACTATATAGAACTTTGCTATGGTAGCTACAACAGCCAGTGAATCCTGAAGACTAAGCCGTACGGCATTTCCTTCCATCGGCAGAGTTGCTACTAACAGGGGGACTGCTGGCTCAGAAATGTCCAGAACATGGAGACCTGCGGTACCCGAAGCAATATACGCGTAGGAACCATCAACCGAGATATCCTTCCCTTGACCTGAAAGAGGGGTCATTGAGAATTGGGTTGGATTGAGGGGGTCAGATACATCAAGAATGACCAAGCCGTTCGCGAACGAACAGTAGGCTAAGTTGCCGACTACTTGCGCATCGCCGACACCGCTCCAGAAACCACTGCCCATCATTGCCAGGTTTGAGTCGACTCGGTTGCTACCCCTGCCAGGCCCCGGCCCTGGTACCGCTTGGTCATAAGTCCACAGATATGACTGTTTGGACGGTTCCGTCTGCTGATTCAGGTAGGGTTCATCGCTGAGGGCAGCAGTGGAAAGCATCGTAAGAGTGAATAACAGCGCGAGCGGTAAAACTATCGTTTTCATCCAGAATAAACCTGGCCTGTGTTATCAATGACGGCATAATGCCGAAGGTGTAAATTGAATATAAGCAATCTATTCTATTATGCAACAAATAATTGGCAGACTTCCAAGGATACCGACTGCATCAGCGAGCTTTGAGCCTTTTGACAATTGCAGGCATGTTTGACAGCGCAGTCGTGTGGTACAATGATTATCATCAATCTCAACCCCACAATCAATATGTTATTCGTCGGATTGCAGAATGTTTCATGCGACTACGTAATTATAACCTGGCCGACAGCGTTTTTACAACCATGCTTCGCACCCGGATTCCACGATGCGCGGCATCGGACGGCATTATTCGGCCGACCAGAGTAAACCACCCGCCATTCAACGACTTCAGCCGAGGACAGGCTTTTTAGGAACTCGTCTCGTAGCCCCCGCTTATTGATACTCTTTTCGAACCTCATACCCTAAGATCATTTGTGAGTGATCGCAGCTTTCCCCGATTTAACCTCGTAACCTGCCATTTGATTGCAGGTTAGCGGAGTGTATGTCAACCCGACAAGGAACCCCCATGGTCGCTTCTAGTTGAGTATCGATTTCGTACCGGATGAAAACCCGCTAGAAGCCCTAATGATCTTGATCCTTGTGACTTAGATCATGATCTTTGATGGGGTATCGCCACAGTAGGAGGGGAATCTGTTTCAGTGCTTTGGGAGCAGTGATGGTTCGGTGGCCTATTGGTGTGCAGTGTTCAGTAGACTGGCGCAGACAGGTACCCCCCATGCCAACTCTGACTCCGATGATCCCGTCGATGATGCCCCCAGTGCGGACACCTGCAAGAAGGCCATCCTTGACCTTATCGGCAAGGAAACGAAGCTCTGGCAGGAGTGGCAGGAGGACTTCAAGGAGAAGGAACAGCTGGAATTGGATGCCACCGTATCAAGTCTTGCTCTTCCGTCGAAGGAGGTAATCGAGAAGATACTCCGCTACGAAACTGCCATTGAGCGGCAACTCTATCGGGCCATTGATCAGCTTGAACGCCTGCAACGTGGCAGAAAGGGTGAAGCCATTCCTCCTCCCGTCAATCTCCGGGTTTCAACCGAAAACTGATCTCTGCGAAACAAAGCCACCGATCCCCACGGCAAACCATAAGCACCTCAATCGATTACGCCTTTCCCTTATGCGACCTCACGCTTTCACAATACAGATTACACACCGACTTCGGACTTTTCAAGCCGTCATGGATTACTTGGGAGTGGCTGAATATTACCCTTTCAGCGGCAAATCAGAAGGTTCTGCAGAGTAACAACTCAACTATTCCGCCTTAACCGCTTGTGACTTCCCGGTGCTCTGGCGATAGCCGCAGTAGGGGCAAGCAATCCAGTTGGTTTTCAGAGGTGAGCGGCATTCGCGACAGGTTCTCCGCTGTTCTTCTCCGCAGTAGGGGCAGACAAGGTATTGCGGCTCGAGATCAGTTCCACATTTGCGACAGGAGTAGTCATACTTAACGGTCGGACCCAGGACGCGCAGAACCTCTTCCAAGGTAGTACTTCCGTCTATGATCTTCTGGCTGGCGTCTTCCAGCAGGGTAGTCATGCCCATCGATGTGGCCATGTTCGTTAACCGCGTTTCGTCATAGTGTGTAATCAGCGCTTGCCGGAATTCCTCGTTCATGTGAAACACTTCGAACAGCCCCAACCGTCCCTTAAATCCTGACTGGTCACAGGCATCGCATCCCTCGCCATAGTAGAGCTTGTCCGGGAAGGCGGAGGTATCTAAACCCAGTTCATCAACCAAGCTCTTGTCATAGGTAGTAAGTTTCCTGCAATTGGGGCAGATTCTTCGAACCAACCGCTGCGCAATGATTCCCTGCACGGCCGAGGACACCAGGTACGGTTCAATCCCCAGGTGAATAAGTCTGGTAACCGCTCCCACGCTACTGTTGGTATGAAGTGACGTAAATACCAAGTGACCCGTCATGGCTGCCTGGAATGCTGCTTGCGCGGTTTCCAGATCACGAACCTCACCGACGAGTATAACGTCCGGGTCCTGCCGCAGGGTGCATCGCAACGTTGAGGCAAACGTGAGACCGATCTTGTCGTAGATATGCACCTGCGAGGCGTCGCCCAAAAAGTACTCCACCGGGTCTTCGATAGTTACGAAATTCTGAGTGCGGGACATCCTTTCATTTAGAAGGGCATAAAGGGTAGTGGTTTTACCACTTCCGGTGGGACCGGTAGAGATGACGATCCCCTGAGGAACTGAGATAATGTTCTCCAGCCGTTTCAGGGATTCTCCCCTGATGCCTATGTCGCGGATGGACTTGACGGATGCGTTCTTGTCCAGCAGGCGACAGACAACCTTCTCACCGTTGATAGTCGGCATGGTCGATATTCGCAGGTCCATCTGCCGGTTACCGGACCTGACCGTGATACGTCCATCCTGAGGGATTCGCCTGATTGAGATATCCATATTCGACAGAATTTTCAGTCGCGATATCGTCGTTAACTGCATACTGGCAGGAATCGTCATGCCGTCACGGAGCAAACCGTCAATCCGGTATCTTACCAAGGTATGATCACCTTTAGGCTCAATATGTATGTCACTCGCGCCGTACTTGATTGCTTGTGAGATGATGGTATTGACCAGCTTCACCGCTGTGGGTGTTTTTGAACCAACCATTAACTGTTCGTCCGTTTCCACATCCTCGATGTCCACAACCACGTCGAGGTCTTCCGCCTCCGAGAACTCGGGACTTTCAGGAACAGGCTCTACCTCAGAATCAGTGTCACCGTATAACGTGTTAATTGCCTTCTGAATATCCTGCCAGGAGGCCAGTTGGGGGGCCACGTTCAATCCCGTAACAAAACTGATGTAATCAACACGAGGCAGATCTAATACGTCCGCCATGGCCAGAACCAGAGTTTTGCCCTCCTGGCGAAGCGGCACCAAGCATCCCGATTCGCAAACCTCTCGGGATATCAGCATCGACAGGCTCTTATTAAGGGTGGCAGGATCAAGGGTGATGACATCGGCTTTGCTCTCATCCTGTATGGCTTTCAGCAGATCCTGCTGTTCCACCATGCCCAGCTCAACCAGCGCTCTGAACAGCACGATATTGTTCTGCTGGCAGTATTTCTCCACCATGTTGTACTGGGCAGGCAATATGATTCCCTTGTTTACGAGGACACTCCCCAGCGGGCTGCAGTTAGCGCTCACGAAGCGCCGAAGCTTGTCAATCACCTGCTCCTGTTTCCCGGCCCTGAGCTTGAGCTTGGAGTTCTCTTGGATCAGTTCGTACTGGGTGATGGCCAGCTTGACAGTGAGTCTCAGTTCATCGTCATCCCAGGGTTTGGTTATGTACTTATATAGGATTCCGTCATCTATTGCAACCATCACGACCTTGGTCTCAGCCGCGCCGGTAAGAAGAATTCTGATTATGCTGGGATCCCTGTCCATGACTTTGGATAGAAACTCCGTCCCGGTGATACCAGGCATTCTGTAGTCACTGATAATCAGCGATACCCTGTTCCGGGACAGCAGATCGAAAGCTTCCTGAGCGTTCTCGGCGGTCAGAACGCAGTAGTCCTCGTCGATGAACGATCTTTTTAGCGCTTTCAATACCGATTTCTCATCGTCAACAAAGAGAACTGTATGTGTCTTGCGCTGTTTAGTGCTACCGCCGGCAGCTTCCGCCACCGACAGGTTCGGACATGTTGCACCCGAATCAGTACCTGAAAACGTTTCTGTTAGACTGCCCGCTTTAGTTGTCTGTAACATTGATGTCTCCTGCTTCTGCTGGCTACATGTCCGTGTACTACTTGATGTCTCTGATAGTCGATTCCGTCTCCCTGATCTCATCCAGTGCCTGCCGCACTGATGTTTCCAGGTGCTCAGAATACAGTCCGAGTCTGTGCCAGGCGGCGGGTGAGAAATACGAGATGTAATCATTGCCGCTTCGGCCCAGACATAGGGCGTGACATATGATATCCGCGATGTGGACAGCCGCAACGAGCAGTTGGTAATCCTGCGCCTTCTCCGGATGGTGATGATACGCCGTTACTGTGGCAAATGAACCAGGGAGGTTCCATTTCCGTGCCAGGGCCTGCCCCATCTGCTGGTGATCGGCGCCAAACCACTGGTTTTCCTTTTCGAGATCAATTACTGATTTTCCATCATCGTAGAAGCGTACATACTTACTCGTGTCCATCTTTACAAGAAGCAGACGACCGATATCGTGCAGCACGCCACACATGAATGCTTCGTTCCGTGAGTCAGCGTTCTCGGCAGGGAGAAGGTGTTTGGTTACTACACCTACGCTGAATGAATGCATCCAAAATTCATCCATTAGCAGAGCGCTGCTTTCCGTGCCAAGGGCACCCATTACCGACGTGGCCAGAAGCAATTGCTGCAGCGAGTTGACACCAAGCATCGTGATGGCCTGTTCTACCGATGTAATCTGGCGCGCAAAACCATAGAACGGGGAGTTCACAAGCTTCAGAGTTCGGGCAGCAAATGCCTGGTCGGTCTCCACTATCCGTGCGATTTCATGGCTGCTGACATCGTCCTGCTTCATCAGTGTGGTCAACTGGTGTATAACCGCCGGCGCCGATGGCAGATCCATCTGTTGCGATACGACACTTTCCAGATCAAGCACTACTGAATATCCTCCTGCAATTTGGCGGATTTCTGCCGCTCCACCACAATTTTTGTCATGACCTCCACAATCTGCTGTACTTCTTCGAAGTGAAAGACCATCGCCAGACAGCGGCTGATGTGCTCACATTCGTCAGATGACTCGTGGTCCTGACTGTACTCCTGTTCAGTCATCTATATCCTCCGACAATTCTCAGTCAATTATAATGGAACCGTCCGGTGCCAAACACTTCTCAGTTATTCCCGGATACTCCCTCTCCAACTGCCGCATCAGACGCTCCTGTTTTTGTACTGACGCCTTCAATTCCATGTTCTCTCTGCCCAGATTACACATCTTCAAGGCCTGTCGAACGGCGGTCAGCAACTCAAAGTCATCCCACGGTTTGGTAAAAAAGCGCCATATTTCTCCCCGGTTAATGGCGTTCTTGGCCACTTCAACATCGGTGGCACCGGTGAGCATCATTCTGATTATGTCCGGGTAAAGATCATGCACCTGCTTAAGGAGTTCCGTTCCACTGACACCGGGCATGTTCTCGTCACTAATAATGACATCTATGGCTTCTTTCGACAGGATTACCATCGCTTCTTTGGCTGAATTTGCGCACACGGTGGTATAGCTCTCCAGACGAAACGTCCGCTGTAATGCCTTCAGGATGTTCGGCGAATCATCCACAATCAGTATGCTATGCTGGGACATCTTTCTTCTCCATATTGACGCTCCTGTTGTAAACACGAATGGCTTCAATGATGGGATCGACAGCATGTATTTTCCTGATTCTGCCAATCATACCCGGTGACAACCTGGCCCCCTTGGGTAACAGGAACACATTGTTAACAGTACGAATATCCATGGCCGTAACCATTCCTTCCTGCAAGTTATCGGGTTTCAGCCCGATTATACCGCACGAATCATCGTGATAGAATCGATCAGCAATATGCAAGGTGTCAAATAATCTGACCAGGTCAGGATCAAACCATGAACCGGCGAACCGGCGTAGTGTTGTGGAGGCATTTGATAGTGTCTTCAAATCGGGATAGTCTGACTTATTAGCAACGTTGTCGAAGGTGTCGCAGATACGGAGGATGCGCGATCCCAGCGGTGTTTTGTTTCCTATCAGGCAGTCGGGGTATCCGGTTCCGTCGAAATGCTCATGATGATGTCTGATAATAATGCCGATCTCCTCGAATCCACCAATACTATACACACAACTCTGCCCCAAAACAGGATGTTTATATAGTTCTCTCTTCTCGTGCGGACTGCATTCATCTGGCTTCTTCATGGCAATAGCATCCGGAATCCCGATCTTGCCGATGTCATGAAGATAAGCAGCCACCACAATATCCTGAGATTCTTTCTCGTTCAGATCGAGTCCCTCCATCAACATCTTGGCCAGTGTGGCGACTCTCTGGGAATGGCTGGCCACGTTCTTCAGCCTCAGCCCGACAATGGTGGAAAAGGCCTTGAGTGTTTCCATGAAACTCGTTTTCAGTTCATCGTGCTGTTTTCTGATTTCCTCCGTTTTCTGTTCAACCTTTTGCTGAAGGGTGAAATTGGAGTCATAAAGTTTCTGGTTCTGGATCTGAGTCAATTTATGCAAGCGCTGGTTTTCTATCGTTACACTGTATAAATCCAGTGAGTCACGTATGCGGCTGAGAAGGAAATCCGTATCCCACGGTTTGTTCAGATAGTAACGTATCGCTCCACTGTTAATGGACTCCACGGTAGCATCGATATCAGCATACCCGGTGAGAAGGATTCTGATGGTATCCGGTGAAATGTCGCGTGAACGACTTAGTAGCTCCACCCCTGTCATTCCCGGCATCCGTTGGTCAGATATGATAAGGGATACCTGCTTGTCTTCAAGCACCTCAAGAGCATCCGGACCGTTGGAAACGGCAACAATCTCCGCGTCGATATCAACCAGAACCCTTTTCAGGGCTTTGATAATACCTTCCTCATCATCAACAAGGAGAATTGTATGCTTGAGATCATTCGGCATTGGCTATCTCTTCCTCGGTGATTCGGCTCATTCTTTTACCTGAGTATTGCTCAAAATCAGTGTAAGTAAACAGCCCCACGACTCCGGCCTGGTCCGGAAGAGGAGCGCAGATTACTCGAACACCTCCTTTGTTGTCATCAACACCGCATGTCACCTTGCCATCGTCGAGAGCTTTCTTCAAGAGGTGGAGTGGTTCGCTCGCCAACTCCCAATCGACTTGATCACCCAGGACCAGGTGCTCGGTGTCGACGAAGCTCTCCGTAGCGCGATTCATGTAGACCAGGGTTCCTTGAGCATCGATTCCGATTACACCCGCCGGCAGCAGGTTCAGGAGTCGCTGAGCTGTTTCCAGGGCACGGTTCTTGAGCACCAGGTCCCGCGACCTTTCATCCACCTTCTGTTCCAAACTGCCTGTATGTTTCTTCAGTTCCCTGTTCGCGATCTGCAGTTCAAGAAGCAGTGCCGAGTTTTCTTCCTGAAGAGAATAATGTTCCAGTGAACGCCGAACAGTCGTCAGGATATCCTGGTCATTCCAGGGCTTGGACAGGAATTTATAGACCTGGCCGTCGTTAATGGCTTCCACGATTGCCACGACGTCTGCGTAACCACTCAAGATTATTCTGATCGTGTTGGGATACAGCTTCTTTACCTCCGCCAGAAACTGAACACCGGTCATCTCAGGCATGCGGTAGTCAGAAATGACAAGGGCCACCGATTCTCTGGCACAGATATCCAGTCCTTCCTGACCGGAACTCGCTGTCAGAACCCGGTAGTCGGTGTCGATAAACAACCGCTTCAGCGATTTCAGTACATTTGCTTCATCATCTACTAACAGGATACAATGCTTAGTCACGCTCAATACCCTCCAGGGGAAGTGTAATCGTGAATTTGGTCCCTACACCTACTTCGCTTCTGATATCTATGTGCCCACCGTGCTTCTTCACGATGTCGTAAGCCATGCTAAGACCCAGGCCGGTCCCTTTTCCGATCTCCTTGGTCGTAAAAAACGGCTCGAATATCTTCCGCAGGTTCTCACGCGGAATGCCGACGCCGGTATCACTGATGGCTACATAGATATTGCTATCATCTGCGCGAGTCTTGATAGTAACCCTTCCGGAATCATCTTTTATCGCTTGTCCGGCGTTCACCAGCAAATTCATAAAAACCTGGTTTAATTGGTTGGGCATGCAGTACAGATCAGGTAATTCGCCGTAGTCTTTCTCCATCGTACACTTGTATTTCAGTTCGTTCCAGACAATGTTCAGGGTGGTTTCCAGTCCGTCATTAATGTTGAAATACTCTTTCCTGGATTTGTCAACCCGTGAGAAAGATTTAAGATCGGCGACAATCTTCCTGACTCGTTCCGTACCATCCTGGGATTCCTTTACGGCATCAGCAAAATCATCCAGCATCTCCACCAGTTCTGCATTCGCATCGGGATCTTCGTTTCCCGGTCGAGAAAGGTGCTGGCGAATTTTCTCGACATATTTCCCCATGGTATTGAGATTGGAACTGATGAACCCAACCGGATTGTTGATCTCGTGAGCAACGCCGGCGGCAAGGGTACCTATGGCGGCCAGCTTATCGGCTTGAACGAGTTGCTCCCGGCTGATGTGGAGATCGGTCACATCGTGGATTAACCCTACTATACCCGACACTGACCCCTGACCGTCATGAAGAGGCACAACAGTCGTGCTGATCCATCGTTCCTGGCCGTCACTCTGAACTACTGGCTCCTCCTGCTTGATCACCTCTCGGTCTTCATCCATTACCTGCGCTTCAACCCGATGGAGTGCTTCCGCTTTGTGATTGGGAAAGATATCATAGGCCGTCCTTCCTGTGATTTCTTCGAGAGGTTTACCGATGAACCTGCAGAAAGCCTCGTTGACCAGGATGAACTTGTGATCAACGTCCTTCAGGTATGTCATTGCCGGAACGGCATTGATCATGGCCATATACTGGGAGATCGTCTCATGGATATCGTCGTTCACCTGAGCCGAACGTGTATTATTCAATTCAACCGCATTGCCCATATACTGAAGCCCACCTCTATATATTTTGTTTCTTGTCTGTTATCGGTAAAAGGCGGAACATCCATAAACTAAGTGACAGGCAGTTATCCGATATGTTCAGAACCTGAACAACGAGTAGGTTGTCGACTACTGATCTGTATCTCGAGGTGGATAGCAAATGTAACGGGTGATCTGCGGGCGGATTCCAATGGAGCGCTCGAGGTTTTTTCCTCCTGTTCAATATTGATACATTCTCCTGGTGGACAATCCGACCAACGGGCTATCGGCGTGCTTGTGGTGACTGTTCAGCCGATACAAGGAACTGAACACGTATCTCCCCGTTCCTCGGAAACTGGAGAGCGACCCGGCCAATGAGTCACCATCCGGGAGTGGGACCGTCGAGAACGCCGTCTGTAAACGACTGTAAGTAAAAGGGGCCATTGTGCAGCACATTCTCTTCGTAGACGACGATCCTCACGTCTTGAGCAGCCTGAAACGAATGCTCAAGTCGCGCCCGCTTGGCTGCACGTGCGAAGGTCTCACCTCGGGTCCTGACGCGATAAGGCGGATTAAACGAGGTGGTGTCGATCTGGTTGTGAGTGATATAAGAATGCCGGGCATGGATGGCCTGGAATTACTGGCGGAATTGAAACAGGACACCGAGACCAGGCACATACCTGTGGTCATGCTCACGGCCGTTGAAGACGTTGACACAAGGAATACAGCACTCGAGTTGGGGGCGATTGACTTCCTCAACAAACCCCCTCAACTTTGTGAGTTTATGGCCCGGTTACAAAATATACTTCGCTTGAAGTTCTATCAAGATCAGCTTGAGGAACAGAACCGGACGTTGGAGCGCCAACTGCTGCAATCTCAGAAAATGGAGATTGTGGGCGTTCTTACCAGCGGAATCGCCCACGATCTGAACAACATGCTGGCGCACATCATGGGCAACACCGAACTCGCCTTGCTGAGGGTTGACGACGAATACTTGCACCAGCATCTGAAACGCGTGGCTGATTCCACCCGGCACGCCAGCAGGCTGGTAAAGCAGGTCCTCAACGTGGGCAAACAGCGAAGGTCAGACAACACTATATGCGATCTGGGTACCGTTGTTGAGGAAAGCCTCGAACTACTATCGGTTTCGATTCCCGACAGCATCACCGTTATATGGGACGGCCCGGCAGCCCCCCACTTCGTTGCAGCCGACGCTACCGCAATGAATCAGGTTCTAATGAACCTTTTCATAAATGCGATTGATGCCATGGCTGACGGCGGTACGCTCACCATATCGCTGTCGGAGACTAACGTGGACACCGAAACGCTTGAAAAACATCAAGTGTCACCCGCCAGCCAATACGTCAAACTGGATGTATCCGATACCGGGGCAGGTATTGACAAGTCGACGGTGGACCATATCTTCGAAGCCTTCTTCACTACCAAGGGATCCGAACAAGGGACCGGATTGGGTCTTTCTGTTGTGGATCGTATTGTCAAAGGCCTCTCCGGATTCATTACGGTGGAGAGTGCCAGGGAACAGGGTACAACGTTTTCCGTCTACTTACCACAAAAGGGGACAAGATGAAAATCCGTAACAGGTTCTGCCGGGGATACAGACTATGAAGCGTGAACCAACAACACCCTTGAAGACGCGTGAAAAACAGGCTTCGGCCCAACCAGTCCAGCGGCGTTTTCTGATTCCGTTGGCGGGCGTTTTCCTGTTGCTGGTCGGCGGGTTTGGCCTGGGCATGTTCAAGACGCAGCAGAAAAGTATGAATCACATCAGCCGGCAGGTGCTCAAGGACGCAGCAGATGAACTATCCGAATCACTGGCCGAGCAATCCAATGCGTTGTCCACCTTTGCAGATATCCTTATCCACGACGCCGGCCTGCGCGACGCGCTGAAGACCCGGAACCGGCAGCGCCTGCTTGCCGAGTACCAGCCGCTCTTCACGCAGCTCCAGGGAGAATCCGGAATCACGCATTTCTACTTCCATCGCTCGGACCGGGTGAACCTGCTGCGGCTGCACAAACCGGATGTACACGGCGACCTCATCGACCGGTTCACGGCGCGCGAGGCCGAGCACACCGGCAAGACGGCCTCGGGCATAGAGCTGGGACCGCTTGGCACCTTCACCCTGCGGGTGGTGCGGCCGGTCTTTGATGGCGATATGCTCCTCGGCTACCTGGAGCTGGGCATGGAGATTGAG